>ERZ1026866.784-NODE-784-length-18107-cov-7.806060_pt1 | contig 18107 bp, 16 predicted proteins | sample MGYA00380163_ERZ1026866 | MGnify/ENA primary metagenome ERZ1026866 (study PRJEB33269, sample SAMEA4719799) | human gut metagenome | biome: human-associated habitat; feature: organic feature; material: feces | place: Cameroon | collected 2013-10 ...
ATTATTTTCAATACATATATTAATATTTTTAGCAGTTATAATATCTTTGCATATATCAGCTATATTTAAAAATAACTTAGCAGTTTCATCCTCACAACCAACCGTATTAATATGAATATATCTGCATTTAAACTTTTCCGCGGTCTCAAGAACATCTATAAAGCTTTGTTCTGATATGTCCTTTAAAGATATACTAATACCTGCAATATTAACCTCTTGTGTGCCAGTGCATTGATTGTTTTTATTTGTTAAAAATTTATCTATATCAGAATAATCAACTTCAAAATCATAAAATCCACACTGAACTGAAGTATCAATATTCAAATTACAACTATACTTTATTCCGGTATTTATCACATGTTATCCTTTCTGACTATCTATTCGCCCTCTGCTTCATAAATAATTCTATAAATTCAGCCATGGTAATAGACTCTCCTGCCGTAAGCTTATAATCCTTACCACCAAATCCATTTATCTTAGACATAAATTCGCCAATCTCATATCTAAGACCATCTCCCTGAAATCTAGGTTCATAGTGTTCTATCAAAGTAGCATCTTCATATCTTACATCAAACTGCTTCATAAGCCACCATGGTGACGGTGCTATTATATACCCCTTTGTTCCTGATACAACAATCTGACCTTCCGTCTTTACTGCTACCCCGGTCTTTATAGTTGCCATAGCATTCTCATAGCGTATATTGACTTTAGTATATATATCCACACCATTTTCATCATTAATACTGTCAATATTAACACTTTTATAATCATTACCGAGTAGTTTTACCACTGGTAATAATGTACTTGGACCAAACTCTAAAAATGCACCACCGTGTATATTATCTGTACGTTCTCTTGAAGCTTCATCGGCAATTCTTGTAAAGCATACCTCTACATCGACTATCCTGCCTATTTTGCCACTTTTTGCTATATTAATCAATTGCTGGAAACCCGGACAATACGCTGCCTTTACTGCCTCCATAAGTACAACTTTGTTCTCTTTTGCAAGCTTATATAATTCAACACTCTCATCCTTTGTAAATGCAACCGGTTTCTCACTAAGCACGTGCTTTCCATTAAGTAACGCTTTTTTTGCATATCCATAATGTGTTTCATTCGGAGATGCAATGTATACAGCATCTATTCCATACAGAAACTGTTCATAGTTTTGTTTGTATGGAGTTATCTTATATTTATCAGAAAATGCTGACAATCCATTACTATCCGCCGGATTATATGCGCTTGTGACAACTATACCGCTGACATACTTTGCCTCTGTTATAAATCTGGGTGCAATTCTTCCTGTTCCAACTACACCTACTCTTATAATTCTATGCTTAGTAGTCCTTAACATTGTTGATGAAATATTAGGCGTTCTGTCAAGATATACAACTTTACAGAATGAATTAAGATAATCAAAAGTACCAACCCAGTCAGAACCTACAGTGAAAATATCCACCTCGTATTTCTGGATATCTTCAATCTTCTGTCCTTCATGATCTTCAACGATAATCATATCAGCGAATCCGGTTTTTTTGACATTATCAATTCTTTCCATAATAGAATCAATAACATTAACTTTACCTCTTGCCTCATCAAAATGTTCTGTTGTAACTCCGACAATAAGATAATCTCCAAGTTCTTTTGCTCTTTTTAACAGGTTATAGTGTCCCTGATGAAACAAATCGAATGTTCCATATGTTATAACTTTTTTCATAATTTCAGCCCTGTAATATTAACATTATTTATCCATCTCTTTTAGTGCCTGCTGTAGCTGCTCTACACTAAGCCATTCACTATTAGTACCCGAATTATACTCAAATCCATCCTCTACGAGCTTACCGCCGACAAGTATATCGCCTTCGTTTTTCCAGTTATAGTGAGGATATATAATATAATGCTTATCATACTCATAAGTCATTCTGGAATCGTCCTTAGTCACCATTACCTCATGTAACTTTTCACCTTCTCTTATGCCTATATCCTGTATATCAGCTTCTTTGCCAAGTGTATTAAGACTCATTGCCTGCGCAAGGTCACCTATCTTAAATGACGGAATCTTTGATATGTATGTCTCTCCGCCTTTAGATTCCTCTATAGCCTTAAATACAAGCTCAACACCCTGTCTTAATGTTATCCAGAAACGTGTCATTCTCATGTCAGTTACGCCAAGCTTATTATTGCCTTCATCTAATAATCTCTGCCAGATAGGAATAACCGAGCCTCTGCTTCCTGCCACATTACCATATCTTACAACAGAAAATATAGTTCCATTTTCACCGCTATACGCATTAGCTGCTATAAATAACTTGTCTGATACAAGCTTAGTTCCACCATACAGGTTAATAGGATTAACTGCCTTATCAGTTGACAAAGCAACAACCTTCTTAACCTTGCAGTCAAGTGCTGCATCAATTACATTCTGTGCGCCATGGATGTTAGTCTTGACAGCTTCCATCGGATTGTATTCACATGTAGGAACCTGCTTCATGGCTGCCGCATGTATAACATAGTCAACTCCCTGAAAAGCTCTCTTTAACCTTTCCTTATCCCTTACATCACCAATAAAGAATCTTACCTTAGACATATCAACCTTGTCTTTATATTCAGTCTGCATTACACTCTGCTTAAATTCATCCCTTGAATATATAATAATCTTCTTAGGGTTGTACTTTTCAAATATCATCTCAAGGAACTTCTTACCAAATGATCCTGTACCACCTGTAATCAATATTGTCTTATTATTTAACATATACTAATCTCCATTCCGCTCGTTAATTATCCTGTATTTTTTTATATAATTCCGGTAAACGAAGGCTCAATTCATCCAGATTCTTTGAATAAGACTTCTGTAACTGTATACCTTTTTCTATGGCACTCTTTAAATCATCTATATCAGAGCCTTTGTCTTCATATACGCCATTAATAATCTCATACTCTTCTGATTTATTATTCATCGCTGCAAATTCAAGAAGAAATTCTTTATCCATCTCTTCCATTCTTGCATTAATTCTGTTATATATTCTTGTTATTTCATTAGTTATCTTATTTCTTGATATAAGTTCCTGCATCTTATAAAAATCCCTAAGATTACTGTCTATAGATTTTTTAAGATTCTTTATCACGTCGTCAAAATGTAATACTATATCCTTAACATCCGCAAGCTCTGCTTCTGTAAATGTAGGCTTTGCATTATTAATAACAGTAGAAAAATCTATCTCTTCGCCACAGTACTTACTACAGGCTTCATCTAACGGTATATTGACAGCACCGTGTATCATAGCTCCGCCTTCGGTTGAATTAATGACATTCAGATAATCTTTGAACTCAATCTGCTGCTCGAACCATCTTCTATAACTATCAAGATTAAGTTCTGTCCATACCTTGTCTCCATAATATCCCTCTACTTCAACCATACCATCAGTATTTTTCTGTGTCTGTTTCTTAACAACACCCTTTGCATAGTATATTCCATTGCTATAAGCAAGATCCTGTCCTATTAATATAATATTCTTAAAACCTAACAAATCAGCTAGTGAAAAAGCATCGTTAGCTACTGAACCACCTGTATCCAGCATACCAAATCCTTTATTAAAACTTTCCAACAGCTTTACCAACAGGTACGAATCTCCAAAAAAGAACTTCCTACCTCTGTGTTCTTTCTGAAACCACTCAATACATGTACTTCCAAGTACAAATGGTATGTCCTTAACTTTTTCATTTGCAAAATTACTCAATGGTTTGTGGGAATCCACACTTACTGCCACATCTGGAATTATATCATTATCCAATAACGGATTAAGTGCCGCATCACAAGCTATAACAAATACTTTTTTTCTATATTTCTTAAGCTCTGATATATTTTTATTTAATGATGGTCCTGCTGCAACTATCACAGCCGGAACATTCTTATATTCTTCGTTATCAGCTATAGCATTATATAACTCATTGACACTTGAATTAGATAATACCATCCACAGATTATTAAGTATATTGTCAAATACTTCCTGTCCATACTCAATGTATGTATTCTTATCCATCTGCTGTCTTGCTATGGCATCTGATATTGTCTCCTTAACATTCATTATATCAGTTTCATATATATTCCAATAGTTAGGCACTACATAGAATCTAGTGTATTCAATTAATGAGTATGACATTCCTCCACTCATTAACACTGACAATATCTTATCATTAATCCCTTTTACTATTAAAGTACATCTTTCTATAACATCTGTTAAATTGACATTTTTCATTGCTTCAATAAAGATATCTATATCCGGTTCATATACTATAATCTTTACATCTTTATGAAGCCTTTTTAATGCTTTTTTTATATATATTCCATTACCCAGCCCTGCTATTATAACAAGTGCTGTACTGTTGACATCACCAAATTGTTCTGCCCATATATCACCTGCATAATCAGCATCATATCTGCTGGTAAGTATCCATTCTCTTCCATTCTTATATATTAAAACCTGTTTTTCATCTATTAATATATTCTCATTCTTCTTATAGTTATCCAGAATCTTTTTATATTCCAGATACATTCCATGTAGACATTCATCTAACTTTTTATTATTCTTTTTCTCAATATTTTCCATATCTTCCTGCCATCTATATCTGAGCTGATATTTCATTATATACCTGTAATGATGGTAATATCTCATACTTAAGTGTATCAGCTATCAGAAGTACATCCTTATTCTCAATTCCATCAAAGAGGTTGCTTATCTGTGTAAGCACTACATTCTGAGGTATATCTGCCCCCTGTTCGTTATACTTAGGTATGTTACTTATAAATGCATTGAGATATTCTGTAATGTATGGCATATACTCTGCCAGCATATTAAATGCATCAGCAACTTCATTCATATACATCAATCTGCTTATATCATCTATCTTAATAAATATATCTTCTAAACTCATAATTCTCCATAAAAAATAAAACAGAGTTGGCATATGCCAACTCTGCCTTATTATATAGTAGTATAATAATTACTGAATAAGTGAAAGAACACCCTGATTCTGCTGATTTGCCTGAGCAAGCATTGACTGACCAGCCTGCATAAGGATGTTGTTCTTGCTGTAAGATACCATCTCTTTAGCCATATCTGTATCACGGATACGAGACTCTGCTGATGATGTATTCTCACTTGTTGTATCAAGGTTCTTGATTGTGTGCTCAAGTCTGTTCTGGACAGCACCAAGAGCTGAACGCTGTGTAGATACCTTATCGATAGCTGTCTGAACTGACTTCATTGCTGCACCTGCATTTGTAAATGAAGTAACCTTTAATGCATTAACACCAAGTGTTGTAGCATTCATAGAACCGATTGAAATCTTGATACTCTGATTCTGAAGAGCACCAATCTGAAGTTGCTTGTTCTTGAACTTACCATCTAAGAGGTTCATTGTATTGAACTGTGTTGTAGATGAAATTCTTGAGATTTCAGATGCTAAAGCATCAACTTCCTTCTGAATAGCTTTTCTATCTACAGATGTATTAGTATCATTAGCTGCCTGTGTAGCTAATTCATTCATTCTCTGTAAGATAGAATGTGTCTCATTAAGAGCTCCTTCAGCTGTCTGAATAAGTGAAATACCATCCTGAGCGTTAGATGAAGCCTTGTCAAGACCTCTGATCTGGCTTCTCATCTTCTCTGAGATTGAAAGACCAGCTGCGTCATCACCGGCTCTGTTAATTCTGTAACCTGATGATAACTTCTCTGTTGACTTAGCCTGCTCGCCTGTGATAATTCCTAACTGTCTGTTAGTGTTAGCTGCTGCAAGATTATGCTGTACTACCATAATATTTTCCTCCTTGAATATCCCGTGGCTTCCTTGCCACAATAATTTGATTAGTTCAATAACATATATTTGTTATTGTTATTTATTATATCGGACATTGTTTTGTAAACTTTAGTCCGTATATAAACTTTTTTTATTTTTTTCTATTTTATTTTTTTATAAGCTGCCTTATAGATAACTTTGTCTTTTTGCGTATTAAAACATCGTTTATATTAAACTGTAATTTCTGCAATATTACTTTTTCTTATCCATAAACTGCGGCGTATAATCTATATTACTCTGTACCTTATAATAGGCATTCGCCATCTTGGTACTTCTCTTCGCCGTCTGCACATCCGCTTTCATTCTGGCAAACTTCCTGCCTACTGCGACCTTATTCCTTGCCTCCTGTGCCTGTACCTTAACACTAAGATCGGTCACTGCTTTAATAAGCTGTTGCATCTGCTTAATCTGTTCAGAATATAACTGCTTATTATTACCTATCGAGTCTTTCACTCTTTGGAATAACGCATCAAATCCATCATCCAGTTCAAGAAGCTTATCTATAAGCTCGCCTTTTCGTTCTATACTTGAATAAAATGCCTGTTCATCAAAGGCTGCACCGTCAGTTGATGCCATCTGTGCCTGACTTATATTAAGTTCTGATATCTCCTGTAATATATCTCTTTTCATTACAAGACTCTCTATCATCATCTGAAGATAATTATCTGTCATATTAAAGCACTCACCTTCTATGTTATATATAATAACATACCAATTAAATTATTAGTTATAATACAGGTAATTATTGCTCTTGTATCATGCGCATATACTAATCTTTATTTATACTTTTCACACTATTGCTTATTCATAAAGCATAAATATATACATCATCAATTACTTAGCCTTCTGCATTACCTGCTTCCATGTATCTCTCATGCCTCTTATCTCAACAAGTGCTGCCTCTATATCTTCTTTCTTCTTTGAAATATTAGCATCTACCAGTAAGCTGTATATATACTCATATATCTTATCAAAATCCTTGGCAACAGGATACTTATGGTTAAGTGTAGACCTCAATTCTTCTATTATTGCCTGTGCTTTCTTAAGATTGTTATGCGTCTTCATAATATCTTTCTGTTCAACACCTATAATAGCTATATTACAAAACTTAATAGCTCCTTCATACAATAATAAAGTAAGCTCTCCCGGAGATGCTGTAAGCACCTTATTATTACCATACTTTGCATATGCCTGCTGATTAATAGCCATGTATATACCCTCTTTTCTCTTTATACGAATATTTATCAATATTATATCGCATAATCAACATACACGCAAACAATTATTACGAATAATTATCTGCGTGTATCTCAATGTGTAATATTATAACATATTATCCAAAATATCCTGATAAAGATGACTGCTGTGAATTAAGTGAAGCAAGAGCTGATTCCATCTTAGAGAACTTATTATAATAATAATCCTCCCAGGTAGATATCTCTGTCTCCTTATCTTTAATCTTTGTAGTATAATCTGAATATTCCTTAGCCATCTCTTTATCATTATATACCTTAAAGGTACTTCTCATTGTTGTACCCTGCATCTTCTTGCCTAAATCAGTATACAGATTATCTGCAAGCTGTGAGAAGAATGATATAACTGTATCAGGGTCACTGGCAATTGCTGCCTTTAACTTATCTTCATTAGAAGCCGAAGTACTGTCATCACTATCACCGTCAATGTGTAATACACCCTTTTCATTATCGCCTGATGAGAAATATCCTGCTGTAGATATGCCAAAGCTTGATAATGAATATGCCTTTCCATTAATATTAAATGATCTAAGCATATCTGTCTTCATCATATTAGATATTGAACTTAATGTACCGTCTCTTCTAAGAAGTGAAGTCTTAATCTTGTCTTCCCATTCCTTAACCTGATCATCTGTCATTGCTGACTTCTCATCACTTGTAAGCGGTTCATATCCCTTGGCACTTGCAGCATTATAAGCTGTATCTATCTCTTTTATAAGACTGTTATAATCACTTATAAAGCTCTTAATAGAATCATATATACCATCCACATCATTTTCAGTTGATATAGTTACTTCATTATCACCGGTAAGTGCTGTTGCTGTGATAGTAAGTCCGTTAATAGAGAATGTATTAGTATTATTAGTAAATGTAGCACCATTAAGTTCAATTTCTGAATCCTGTGCATATATTCTCTTGGCTGAGCTTCCTGATGTATCCGATGTTACGCCTAATGTACTAAGTGCTGTCTTGTATTCAGCCGTTGCCTTATCTGAATCAGATGTTGCACTCTTCACTACATTATATGCAGAAACCATCTTATTAGCATAATCTAAATATTCCTGTGCTTCTGTCTTATAGCTGTTAATCTTAGAAGAAGCATCACCTGATGTAGCTGCTACTGCCATATCGTATGTATACTTTTCAGTATCAATCTTACCATCAGTTCCTACATACTGTGCCATAGTGCTATTTGCAATAATGAGCTTTCCATTAGTCTTATCTATAGTATATGTTGAATCTGATGCATCACCAAAGCCGGCTTCCTTATAGATATCAGTAATAGACTTAGTATTACTTTCAATTGTAGACTCAAGACTTTTAATTTCAGCTGCATTAGATTCCTGAAGCTTCTTAGCTGTATCATAAGTTGATGTATCATCAGCAAGACTTATAACTCCCTTAATAGCCTGAAGTCTTGACTGTTTTTCCGCCTTGGCATCCTCAGAAAGAGTATCATCTTTAAGTTCCTCTTCTAGTTTCGACATAGCATCTGAAAGATTCTTCCTTGCTGCTGCTATTCCTGAACCATCCTCGCCTGCCGTATTCATAAACCCTGTAATATATTCCTCTTTATACTTATCAACCGTAAGGCTTTCCGTTGCAGACTTAATATTACCAAGATATGTACCTACATTACTGTTAAATGAACTTACATCACTATTATATCTGTTCTTAGCTGCATCATCTACATATGATGTATTATTTACAATGTTCTTATATGGTGCAATTATATTATCAATATTATCAATTGACGTATCAGCCAGTCCTAATGCAGACAGTGCTGTCTTACCATTAGCATCTGAGGCTGTAAGCGAGAACTCATGCTCTGTTCCTGATGTCTTAGAGCTTATAAAGAATCTCTGGTTAGTCTCATCAAAGCTGGCATTAACACCTGCCGACTTAAGCTGTATGATAAGATTATTAACTGTCATATCATCAGATAACTGTATGCTTGTTGTCTTACCCTCAGCAGTAACTTCAAGCTTACCTGTAGAACCCGAACCCATTCCACTAATCTCACTAAGCTTGGTATCACCCTTAATCTTAGTACTGTCTGTCTTAGAACTATCAGCATGGATTACACCTCCTGTAAGATAACCTGCTGTTGCAAGATGATTAACCTTAAGGCTCTGTGTACCTGTAACTGCTGATGTTGATGCATCAACTGAGGCATAATTAGAATTAGATATCTTAGCCTTCTTAAGATTATAATTCTTAGAAAAACGCGATGTGCTTAATGAACCTGTGTAGAATGAATATATCTTGGTATTCATTGTATTCCACTTGTCCTGCTTCCATTGAAGCTTTGTCTGTGCCTTTACAAGATTATCCTTCTGTGTTCTATATCCGGACACCAGTGCTGATACCAATGCTTCTGTATCAAGTCCTGATGACATACCTGAAAGTCTTATAGGCATATTTCATTCCTCCATTCTAACTTATATGATATGCTGTTATAACACCCGGTATAGTACATAAATAAATACATAAACACAATCAAGCCAATGTACGGCTGCATTACTTATGCATTACCAGACCGGCTGTCTGTATATCTGTACCAGACATAGACAGCATACTAATCCTCATTTCTAAGCAACTTCGTTGCAAAGAGGCGAAGAAAAAATCTGCACAGGCGATTTTTCTTCTGCCATCAAGGACTATTTGATTTGTTCAGAAACAAATAGTCATGTAAAAAATAACCGCATCGGTATTATTTTTCACACTATTATCTCTTCTCATCGACAAGAATACCGGCAATCTCCCATGCTTTCTCAAGCATCTTCAATGCCTTTTCTGATGGTATCTCTTTGATAACTTCATCTGTTTCTTTATCTTTTATTGTTATTGTTACTCTGTGAGTCGGTTCATTATAACCAAACTCTGCAACAGTGTTACGGTTAATAAGCTTATTAATCTCCTTAATATCCTGCATTGTTGCCTGAGCCTGCTGTCCAGAATTATTATCCTCCTGATTACCATTCTGACTACCATTATTAGATGCACCCTCGCTTGTCTTAGCAACCACCTGTGTCTGCTGGTCTGCTGTCACACTGACTGCATCTGATGCTGAACTTGTCTTAGCAACATTCTCAACCGGCTTAGCGGCTGTAACTGCCTGACTCTGAAAATTGTGAGCTCCTACTGCTCCCTTAACTGCTTCAATTCCCATTGTATCCACCTCCGTGTGAAATAATAAAAATTTTCTCTAATATTGTAATATTATTAAATTAACCAATTCCTGATACATATAAATGTTATAGGAATCTTACGCCTGTATTATATCAGGCTGTTCAAGGCTTATTTATAATGCCTTCGGCTAAAATAAGGCTCACTTATGAGCTTTATGTTTTAAAAGATAAGCTGTATAACTTATCCATATTAACCCTGTCAAGAAATATATCGGAAATAAGCACCGAAAATTAACCCTTTATGCCAGCTGTTTTCCATGTTTTACCGCATATTACATACAATCTATTACTTCTTAAACAGCTTCTTAAGGCTCTCTGCATCGGGTGAAGCGGTAACCGCTTCCTTGTTGGCCTCCTGTATCTGGATATATACTTCTTTTCTATATACCGGCACTGACTTAGGTGCAGATATTCCAAGCTTTACCTGATCTCCCTTAATGTCAATTACCTTAATCTCAATATTATCATTAACTATAATCGCCTCGTCTTTTCTTCTCGATAAAGCAAGCATATCTACTCACCATCCTTTCCAGACTGTTCCTTAAGATAGTCATAGATTGGATATCTCACAAGATAATCTTCATTTTCAGCAATCAACTGGACTGCCTTTAATGTATCTGCATTAATGATAATCGGTGCTTTAAGATTACATGTCATCTTTGTAATGTCATGTGGCACTGTTATTGTAACAAATATTAACAGATGTGCATTATCAATATCATCACTTCCAAGACACTTAAGCATCTCATCATCTGCTATCGGATTATAATCAGGCTTCACATATTCAGGCTTCAATACCGGAAGTGCAAATGCAGCCTCTTCCATTGACTGTAACCACATCATGGCCGAATCTGACTTTTCCTCTGAGTCTGCATCGTATATGAGTGTATACTTTTTATAATCCTGAAAACCTATTATTCCATTGTCAAATGTAATAATCTTATCATCTGATATATCTATAGTTCCGAACTTTTCTGTATTAATTCTCACTGATTATCACACCTTTCCGCTATCTGATATAAATATCATGATTATAGCTTATTTTCTAATTTGCATTTCCATGCATCTTATAACAATTTATACAACTTTAAAAATGCATGGATATTTTTAATTTTAGAAAACAGGAACCAGTTAATCTCTGGCTCCATACTATCTAAATGTTATAACATATTAATCGGCATATCTTATAAGAAGTCAAGAAGTGTCTGCTGAACTACTTTACTTGCTGCTGAAAGTGAAGCATTGTATACGAGCTCGGCTGATGCATAACCGATTACAACCTCTTCAAGATCTATATCTTCATTATTAGACTTAAGTGACTTAAAATTAGTCTTCTGCTCTGTAACACGGCTCTTTGTCAATGTAAGTCGTGACTCTCTGTTACCTACATCTGCCTTAGCAACTGAATTCTGCTGCTGATATGACTTCATCTGCTTAACACCATTTTCAAATGCCTCAGTCATATTATTCTTTGCAAGGTCATATTGCTTATTGAGTCCTTCAAGCATCGAATTAAGAGTACTCTGTGAAGTCTTATCACTATATCTTTCTTCACTCATCATTGACTTAACCTGTGATATCTGTGCCTCAATATCAAGTACATCATTAACAGAAGTGACAAGAGAATCTATATCTCTTCCAAGATATATATTAAATGCCTCATCTGCCTGTGTATTAATCTTTAGCTTCTGTGAGTAGTTGACATTATATTCAATTGCCTCATCCTTCTTCTCATATGTAACACCTGTATTATTATCAATACAGTTATAATACATCGTAGGATTAAGATCCCCCTTCTGGAAATTGTCTTTAATATATGAAACAGAGAACTTATTACTCTCATATACGTTGGAATAAATATCAGCTCCAAGAATAATCTCACCTGTTGAACTGTTAAATATTATCTCATTATCTTCCGGTATGGCATTATCATCTTTAGTTGTTCCAAGTACTACCTGCTTACCCTCTGTATCTGTAAATGTAAACTTTCCATCAGCATCACCTGTTACCGTCTGTGTATCCTTAACAACTGGATTGCCGTTGTCATCCTTTTTAATATTGCCATCATCATCAAGTTCATAAGTTGTAACCACAGCAGAAGTTCCATCCTCTGACACCTTAATATCCGTATTATTATATGTCATATTAAAGCCTGTATCATGTACTCCGGTATATGCTGTCCTTAATGTATGGACAGTCTTTACATTGGGAGTTACAATATTACCATCGGCATCCTTATGAAGATTAAGATTCATAATATCATCATTAGTATATGAATTAGTATATGCTTTCTTAGTTGTAAGATAACTTCTATTAAAATCCTGTGAAATTGTATAGCTTATATTCTTAGCATCATCATCTGACTGGTATGTAAGCGGTGTATCTGTCTTATATCCGGTAAATACATATCTTCCGGCATATTCAACATCTCCCTCTGCATAAAATGCTTCCTTTAACTTACTAAGTGTCTCACTGATAGTCTGTCTTTGCTCAGAAGAATATGAATCAGTAGCACCCTGCTCACAATATCCATATAACCGTGTAATTATTGAATTACCTTCATCTAATGCACCCTCCGTCGTATCAAGCCATGAACTTGCATCAGGGATATTCTTGTCAAGATACATAGATACCTGATCAAGACTTGTTCTTAAACGTAATGCTCTTATCGCAATAATAGGATCCTCTGATGGTCTGTTAATCTTCTTCTGTGTTGACATCTGTGTATTATACTTATTAAGAAGCAGCTTATTAGTCTGAATATCTGCCATGTTTGTATTAATCATCATCTGATTAGTTATTCTCATATATTAACACCTGCTGTTACAGCTTATCCTTTCTATTAATAATTAATTATAATCCTGTCTGATTAATGAGCCTGTCGTATAATTCATTCATCACTGACATCATCTTAGAATTAAGATTATATGCCTGCTGATATTTCATAAGATCCATAGCCTCTTCTTCTGTATCAACACCCATTACTGAAAGTCTCTGATTATTTATAGTCTTTTTAAGGCTCTGATAATTAATCTGCATGTTAGTTGCCTTACTTGAATCAATAGATACGTCACTGACCATACTTTCAAGGAAATATGCACCTGTACCACCGTTATATATCTTCTGGCTCTGTAATGCGCTTATCTTCTCCATAAGTGTCGCATCCGACTCACCTGCCGATGCCGTAGCTTTCACAGGAAGTCTTGTATTATCATCTATTATGTTTCTGTTTACACATATATTCTGCGCATTCATAACGCCTGTGCCTGCTGCCTTAAATAATGCTTCACCCGGCTGTCCATCTTCTGTATATCCTGATGTCATAACTTTATTAACAGAATCTGAGAATATCTGTACAAACTTATTAATCTGTGAAAGATAATATGGAACGCCTTTATAATTAACGTTGCTTCCTTCCTTTGTTACAACCTCAAGTGTTCTATTACCATCGCTGTCTGTTACCTCATTGCCGTCTGCATCTACAGCAATCTGCTCATAGCCGCCATTACAGCCATCTCTCACATCTATAAGTCCCTTTAATGTTCCTCCAAGTGAACTGCTGTATATGTTAAAGCTTCCGCCATTTTCCCACTGTATATCATAAAGGCCATCAACATCTGATTCATTACGTTTGTTGCCATCTGCTCTTGCAACAACCTCAAGGGAACGATGGGCATAAGAATTAACTATTGCCTGTCCATTAATATATACATTGTATTCTGTAAGTCCGTTACCTATACTTGTCTCTGACACTGATGTATTAACAATCTTAGAAAGATTATCAACAAGTACATTACGCTGATCTCTTAAATCATTAGCATTACCATAACATGCCTCTATATGATTAATCTGCTTATTAAGTGCTGCAATGTTCTGTGCAATGGTATTAATCTCATCAACCTGTGACTTAACCTCACTATTAATATCCTTCTGCACATTCTGCATATTGGTATAGAGCGTATTAAAATAATTTGCAAGGCTTGTTGCCTTATTAATTAATGCATTCTTAGCAGAACTCTCACCCGGCGTAAGTGTAAGCTGGTTGACAGCCGCATAGAAATCGTTATATTCCTGACAATATCCTTTAAGTGAAAATTCATTGAAATAATCTTCAATCTGTGTCATATAATTATACTTATTAGAATATTCACCATATAAAGCCTCGTTATTACGATACTTATCATCATAATAAGAATCTCTTAACTGGTTAATATCTGTAACATCAACACCTGCACCAAGTGTTCCATATCTTGCATGTGTTCTTATCGCTTCATTGGCTTTAACAGTAACCGTCTGTCTTGAATATCCCTTTGTATTAATATTGGCTATATTATGGGCTGTAACATTGACAGAAGTTGAAGCTGCCTGAAGTCCTGTATATGCTATTGTTAATCCAAAAAATGTAGATGCCATATCCGGTCCTTTCTATATTTGTCCTGACTTAATCTGCCAGATGCAAATGTATACGAGCCATAAACAAAAGTAATTTATCCTTAATGCTCTTCTTTATCTGCTCTTTCATAAATTGTATAATATATTATTTTACTTTCCAAGTGATGTTATAAGATGTTCTGTCATCTCATCAACAACATTAATATATCTTGAAGCTGCATTATATGCCTGCTGATACTTAATCATCTTCTCTAACTCTTCATCAGAAGCAACACCTGATATCTGCAGTCTCTGGTCATCATAACCCGTTACCATCTTCTGCTGGTTGCTTGTGTAATTATCAAGCACCTGTCCGACCATCGCAAATTCACCAATAAAATCACTGTAAAAATCACCGTAATTAGTTATTGAATAATCTTCCGGATTAAGTGATGCAAATTTCTTATCCCAAAGATCTACAAGCTCCTGTGCCTTTGAGAAATCTTCTTTACCGTCCTTTGTCACAAGCGGTATCTTATCAATATTCTGTGAAGCTGTAGGATTAACAGAAATATTACCAAGCGTATATAATGATAAATCGCCTCTTTTATTGATATTATTTCTCAGATAGATAGTTTTGCCATCTGCATCTGTTGTCTTTATATATCTTTCCGTTTCATTTCTTGAGAACAGTTCACAGCCTACTGTCTTATCTGCATCCATTCCATATGAGGTCTTATCCATATCAAGAAATGCATATGTATATTCATCTACCGGCTCTGCCTGCTTACCATTCATATCTGTATAAAGCTTTTCGGCTGAATCATATCTGTATACTGCATTCTCTCCCTCTCCTGATACAAGAACACCTTTAACAGTCTTACCCTGATGATTATATAATACAGCATGTGTTGAATTATTATACTTATAATTAACTGCCGTAAGTTCATTGCCATTTGCATCAAGTAAGGCATCTGTAGTTGTCTGTGTCTTTTCAGGGCAGAGTACATTATTGATATCTTCAACAAGACCATTTACCAGCTTATCAAGTCCTGACATTGCACTTAATATTGCTGATGGCTCGATATACTTATTATAATAATCCTGCTTTGTCTGATATTCCTCCATCGCACTATTATATGCTGCTTCTCCTTGCGGAGTATTAACATCATAATCTGCTGCATTGGGCTTAACCGGAACATCTGTATAATCTGCCGAGCCATTACCTCTTGCAATAATTATTCCCTTAAGCTTACCTGAGTCTGTATTATTATAATTATTAGCCTTAGATAAATCCTCATTAAATACATCATTATTATCAAATGCCGGCCATGTCGGTATTAATAAACCTCTGTCATTGCTTATTCTCATTGACATATGGTTTACAAGTCCTTCTGTTACAAATGGTGTACCCTCTGCATTGACAACGAGCTTGCCCTCGCTTGTATAATAATAGTCAACATTAATATATTGACTTAATTCATCAAGTGCATTATCTCTCTGGTCTCTTAAATCATTCGCACTCTCAACACCTGCACCTTCGATATCAAGGATTCTTTTGTTAAGATCTTTAATCTCATCACCCAGAGAATTAATCTTATCGACCAGATTACTTACCTGTGCATTAAGTGTTGTCTGGTAATCATTGAGCTGCTGGTATATTGTATCAGATCTTGTCATAAATGCCGTTGCCTGCTGTATAACTGATGTTCTTGCAGTTGTACTTGTAGGATTCTTGCTAAGCTCGTTGATTGCTTCCTTAAGGTTATTAAGAGATTCCTGATATGTAACTCCCTGAAGTTCTCCGAATAATTCCTCAACTTCCTCTACTGCCTCATACTGGCTCTTATAATAACCCAGTCGTCCATTAGATGAGCGGTATGCATCATCTACAAATTCATTTCTCACTCGTCTTATATCTTCGATCTTTACACCCAGACCATACTGTTTGGTGCTAAGACCGCTTCCTATCGGAAGGTATGTCGCTGTTGCAAAACTTGTCTGCTGTCTTGTATAACCTGTTGAATTAATATTAGATAAATTATGTGCTGTTGTATTAAGGGCGGTCTGTGCCGACTGCAAACCGCTTACACCTATATACAAGCTGCCCATTCCATTAGCCATTACTACTCCTTATCTGCCCTGGTTGCCCGTCCGTAAGCCCTGGCAATCTTCACATCCTTTGAAGACTCTTATATTATATATAGATTAGATTCAAACTACTCTCGTAGAACATATATATCAGCCGGAGATTGAACTCCTGCTGCAAACAGTATTGTTCTCTCCCTATAGAGAAATTAGGCATCACAGATGAGATACCAGATACACTCTACTGCTTCGCATCAAATCGTCCTGATACAGATGCGCTTCCCTGCTCATATGCTGCATTGTCATAATTGTTAGTCTGTGGTCCGAGAATAATGCTCTTTGCAAGATTCATCTCAAATTCTATCATATCCATTGATTCCTTTAAGAGTGACTTATTATTCTCGTTAATCTTTACAAGACTGTCTATTGTCTTTTTCAGCTTCATATGTACCTCTGACAATGCATCATGTTCTTTAGGTCTCTTTCTTAATATCTCAATTATATCATTAACCCTTATTCCCTCAGGTGATAAATTGAGCACCTTACATATGTCACCTACATTATTACGGCGCTGTAATTCAAGCTTATCAAGAACATCAATCTGCGCCTGTTCTTTAACTAATATGTCCTGAAGTCTGTCAATGTCACTATTGACTATAGCATCTGTCTTTTCCATGGATATATCCAGCATCTTCTCATATTCGGTATTCTCTGAATCCAGAATATCTATTAATGAATCTATTAAACTTGCCATATATCCCTCCGTATTTAAAATGTCAATGTTGACTTGTTATTAATAAGCTTATCTGCTATCTTGGCCGCACTTACATTATATGTTCCTGCAGCCATCATAGCCTTAATATGTGCCACCTTATCTTCTCTTATATCAGGTGCTGTATCAACTGCCGTCTTAGCAGTCTGATAAGTCTTAGCTGTCTCGGAAAATTCTATTCTGTCACTTGTATCCTTAACATTCTTATTCCTGTTAGAAGCTGTCTGTTTATTAGTCTGATATACCTGACTTATCGCATTATAAGCATCAATACGCATGATTGCCGCCTCGCTTTCCTATTATCAAAATGGCATATTATTATGTCATTAATCTGTCTTATGTATTATTTTATTAATTATCTGTGAAATGTATCGGTAGATTTTATCATTTTCTTAACCCTGTGCAATTAGTAATTGTTATTTCTACCACCCGGTAATGAAAATATTGATTGTTCATTGCCAAGTCTCCTCAAAATATAATACTGTGAATGATTTACAGAACATATTTTATCACACATTCTGGTGAAATTCTGTGTAAATACCTTCTAATAATAAAAAATAATGAAAAACATAAAGA
>ERZ1026866.786-NODE-786-length-18102-cov-5.733030_pt1 | contig 18102 bp, 16 predicted proteins | sample MGYA00380163_ERZ1026866 | MGnify/ENA primary metagenome ERZ1026866 (study PRJEB33269, sample SAMEA4719799) | human gut metagenome | biome: human-associated habitat; feature: organic feature; material: feces | place: Cameroon | collected 2013-10 ...
GAGGCGCGCCTTCCCGTCCCCGGCCCTGATCCCGGGTGATGTCCGCGGGCCATTTCTCCTTCGGCATCCCAGCCGTGAAATCGCGGTCGGCGAGGTCGCCGGGAACCGGCGTGGCCTCGCCCTCGCATGAGCCGTACCCGCGTCGTTAGGGAACATGCGCCGTCAGACCATCCTCGGCTATGATTCTGCGGAGCGCCTTCTCCGAGACGCCGGTCCTGAGCATGGCCTTGATCCTGCGGTACCCGTACCTTCCCTTGGAAGAGGCGAACGCCTCCGCCACCTCCCGCATCACCGCGTTCCCCAGTTCCGGCTCCTCAATCCTGCGGCGCGGGGCCTCGGCGTCGCCGGCGGATCGATCCCGTCGCATCGCTGGCTTGTCGGCCTGGCCGGCGTCCCTGTTTTCGGGCCGCAACGCGGCCATGCCGCCCTCGCGATACGCCCTGACCCGGTTGCGGATCGTGCCGACGCCCGCGCCGAGCCGTTCGGCGGCCCGCTTCCGCGCATGCCGCCCGGCACCGGTTCGATCGTCTTGGTCCTCGTCTCCAGTGGGATGATGGGTCTGTCCATATGGCCGGTGTTTTGCTTCAATTTTTCTTAAGCAATTTCTGCACTATTTTTCCGCAGCATAGGCTGCTGGTTTCCAGCGGAAACTGCACCATATGACCGCCCAGACGAAAACAGGCACCAGCCCGCCGTGCCTGTATATTCCCGAGACGCAGCCCAAAAACAAATCCGCCGGTTGCAGCCGGCGGCGCTCGGGAAGGAAAGGACGATGGCGATACCGATGCCCAAACAGCAAGATATCAGGAGACTGGACCGTCAGGGAGTGTCCAGGTCGGAGATCGCGAGGAGGCTGAACGTGGACCGCGCCACTGTCGCGAAATACGCCGACATGGACGACATGACGCCGAAACCGCCCACGGACAGGCGCCGCGGCTCCAAGATCGACCCGTACGCGGCGTTGGTCGACGGATGGCTCGAGGCCGACCGCATGCTGCCCCGCAAGCAGCGCCACACCGCCAAACGCGTGCACGACAGGCTCCGCGCGGAGACCGGCTACGACGGCGAGTGCACGACGACGCTGAGGTACGTGAGACGCTGGCGCGAGGCGAACCGGAGCGGTTCCGACGGATACGGCGAGCTCGTCTGGGCGCCCGGCGTCGCGCAGATCGATTTCGGCGTGGCGAAGGCCCGCATCGCCGGCGAGCTCGTGGACGACCACTGCCTGGTCGTCACGTTCCCCCATTCGAACATGCGGTACGTGACGAGCCTGCCCGGGGAGAACGCGGAATGCCTGTGCCACGGGCTGATCGAGGTGTTCGAGCACATCGGCGGAGTCCCGCCAGTGATCGTCATGGACAACGCCACCGGTGCGGGACGCAGGAACGCGAGGGGCGAGGTGACGCTCACCGCGGTGTTCGACGCGTTCCTCGCGCACCACCGCATCGACGCGAGGTTCTGCAACCCCTATTCCGGTTGGGAGAAAGGCGCGGTGGAGAACGCGGTCGGGTTCCTCCGCCGCAACCTCATGGTCCCGCCGCTGGAGGCCGAGACCCACACGCAGCTCGGACGGATCATGCTCGACAGATGCGACGCGCTGGCCGCCTCGTCGAGGCATTACCGCAGGGGCGCCGCCATCGGGGACGTGTTCGGGGAGGACCGCGCGGCGCTGATGCCGCTGCCCTCCACCACGTTCGACCCGATCAGATGGGAGAGCCGCAGGGCCGACAAGTACGGGCAGATAGACATCGACTCGAACCGGTACCTCGCCGGCCCGGCGTTGCACGGAAGGAGGCTCTTGGCCGCGGTCCGCTGGGACAGCGTGCAGATCACCGACCCCGGCACCGGGGAGATCGTCGCTGGATACCCCCGGATATACGGGCGGAGCCCGTCCACGCTGCAGGACCCGGAACTGGCCATGCCCGTGCTCGCGGCCAAACCCGGATCCTGGAGGGAATCGTCGATACGCCCCGATTTCCCCGAGGACGTGCGCGCATGGCTCGACGAGGCCGATTCCAAACGCCTCGCGCAGAGCCTCAGATCGATAGGCGCGGCATGCGCCGCCGCCGGTTTCGGCAACGCGGTCGCGGCCGCGAGCCGGGCGATAGCCGACAGGCCCGGCTCGGCGTTGGACGAATTCACGCTCGTCACCCTCGCCCTGCGCGCACGCGACGCCGACGACGGCGCCATCACCGACGACGGGCCCGACCTGACCGGATACGACCGGTTCATCACCGGGAACGGCGGAAAGGAGGCGGGACGATGAACGGCGCGAACGGCCGGAACACGGCACGCAGACGCAGGGCCGACACCATCGCCAGATGCGAGAGGATCATGGAGACGGCCAGACGGCTGCCGTTGACACGGGACGTGCTCGCCGAGGCCATCGAACGGGCGACGCCCGCCCAGCTGGACCTGATGGAAGGCTGGCTCGACGCGGAGATCGAGTCCAGGGAACGGTCGAAACGCGCCAGACTCCTCAAGGCCGCGGGATTCCCGAACGCGAAGGACATCGAGGGATACGACTGGTCGAACCTGCGCATGCCCGCCGACTGGGGGCGCGCGCAGCTCGAGACGCTCGACTTCGTCGACCGTTGCGAGGACCTCGTGCTCTATGGGCCCGTCGGCACCGGCAAGACCCATCTTGCGGTCGCGTTGGGCAGGCTCGCGTGCATGCGCGCGATACCTGTCAGGTTCTTCACCGCGACCGGGCTGCTCATGCGGCTGCGCCGCGCGAAGCGCGAGGACCGGCTCGACACGGAGCTCCGGCAGATCGCCAAGGCGAGGCTCCTGATCATCGACGAGTTCGGCTACATGCCGATCGACGAGGAGGGCTCCAGGCTCCTGTTCCAGGTCATATCGGATTCCTACGAGACCCGGAGCGTGGTCTACACCACGAACATCGAGTTCTCCGGCTGGGGACGCGTGCTCGGCGACAAGAACATGGCCGCCGCGTTGATCGACCGCACCGTGCACCACGGCAGGCTCGTCAGATTCGAGGGAGGCTCCTACCGCAGCGAGCACGCCCTCATGACCAGATAACCAAGGAAAAAGGGGCGGCGGGTTCCGACGGCGCAGTTTCCGCTGGAAACCAGCCGCCTATGCTGCCGAAAAATAGTGCCCATACTGTGGACGCCAACTTGCAGAAACACACGCACACGAGCATGAGCGCGCTGTTGCTGTCCGGGAAGCCGCCCACGACGCGCGTGCGCCGGCGGCTCTCCCGGTTCAGCCGTTCGATCATGTTGTTCGTGCGCAGCTTGGTCCTGTGGTTCACGGGGAACTCGCCCAGCAGATAGGTCGTCGTCTCGCCGATCCCCTCGCGCAGGCAGTTGGCCGCCGACCTGAGTTTCCTGGATTCCATCTCCGCGGCGACGGTCTCGGCCTTGGCCAGGGCTGTTTCGCGCGATTCCTGCGCGAAGACGGCCTTCAGGGCCGCGGAAGCCCAATCCCTGTGGCTGGGCGGCGTCTTGGAGAGCACGTTGCGCATGAAGTGCACCATGCACCGCTGGTACCTCGCCTTCGGCAGCATCGAGTTGACGGTGGACACGAGCCCGGCGCACCGGTCTCCGACCACGAGCCGGACGCCCTTGAGGCCGCGTTCTATCATGCCCCTGAAGAACTGCTCCCAGCTGGCCGCGTCCTCCCTCATGCCCTCGTCGACCGCGATGACCTCCCGGTGGCCGTCCGCGTCGACGCCGATGGCGACCAGGACGCTTACGTTCTCCACGTGCCCGCCCCAGGAACGCTTGTGACACACGCCGTCCACGAACACGTACGGCCACGCGCCCTCCAGCGGCCTCGTGCGCCACTTGTCGATCTCCCCGTAGACCCTCTTGAGCTTGTCGGAGAGCGTCTGCGAGGGCATGCGCTCTCCCCACAGCAATTGGCTGATGTCATCGACCCGCCTGGTGCTCACGCCGGCCAGGTACATCTCCATCAGCGCCTCCTCGACGCTTTCCTCGCGACGGCGGTAGCGTTCGATGACCTGGCTGCGGAACGTCTCGCCCTTCAGCTTCGGGACCCGAAGGTTCAGTTTGCCGGCCTTGGCGGTCAGGTGGCGGTCGTAGTGGCCGGCCCGGAAGGCCTTCCTGTCGCCGCTTCTCTCGTATCTGGCGGCGTTGGGATCCGGTCGGCCTCCTCGTTGAGCATCAGGTTGATGGTCTGCTCGACCTTCTCCCGCACCATCCGGTCGAGCTTGGACTCGAACATGGCGTCGTCGAACTGTATGATTTCCTTGGACATGGCGCTGACCTGCTTTTCAATCGCGGTTTTCTATGTTTGGCGACTGAAAATCGTACCAAGACCGGGCCATGTCCTTTTCCATCAGGCCCCAAAGCCGAATCTGCGCAAACTATCGGACGTTATCTGCGCTATCGATGTGATAATATCAAAAAATTATTGACATGTCTTATGCCGTTGATGGAGACGGAATAGATGGGGTGGTAATTCTTATGGTCGCATCTCAGTTGGAGTGGTCAATCATTAAGCAGCTTCCGCGCATAGACCGAAACGAAGAACTGACGATATTGCTTGGTGCTGGAGCGTCCGTTCCTTCGGGGTTGCCTTCATGGAAAGATTTAATTGGCAATATGCTCCGACAACAAGGAATGACAGTGTCTGCAAATATGGCGTCGTTATTATGTGATGCTGGTGATTTGCTATTTTTAGCTGAAGCTGTAAAACAACATTGCGGCAATGAGAATGAGTGGAAGAGATGTATCCTCGCCGCACTATACCCGGAGGGTGCTTCATATAACCCGTATCCTCCGTCATATTTCCATCAGCAAACAGCAAGACTCGCTTTCCAGCATCAGGAATCTGTTCATTTGGCGACGCTAAATTTTGATTTACTTCTTGAATATGCCATTGCTCGCATTGCGGTTGATTCAGGGAAACAGACTTTTCCTCCTGTTGAGCATTTACACGGTAAGGTTTTCCCGGCAAGTGATGGAAGTTCGGCAACTGTAGAAGATGTTGTTCTTACGCATGATGACTACAACAAAGCCATGAGAGATGGTAAGAACCATGCTAAGCATTATCTTGAGCAGACAGTGACAGAGGGGCATCATTTACTTATTGCCGGAACGTCTTTTAGCGATCCTGATATGAGATTCTGGTTGTCTGATGTTTTACAGAACTCAGGTGATTCTCGGGCTACGGTTTTGATTGCGCGTGAAAGTATGCCCGAGGTGACGCTAAATCAGTTTATGGGAATGAAGAAAGTGCTTGCTGCTCAATGGGAATCAATTGGATTTCATCCGATTTTTGTGAATGATTATACTGATGCGGCAACGCTGATTAACGAGATTGGTTATATGGGGAATTCTAGCTACTGTCCTCCAGCAACAAGAACTAAACGGCTATGGAAGAAGTTAACGGGAACGGAATTTCGTTCTTATCAAGAGAGGTTCGCAGAGAAGCTTCATGAGCAAGCTAGTCAATGTGAGGCGTTGATTGGACATTGCAGAATCAATGTGACTCTCTGGATTGCGCATGGCAGTCAACTCACGCGATATGCTACTCATGATCGTATTTATCTGTACAAAGAACAGCTGCGGAATGAGGCGGTCGGGTTTGATGGCCCATATATTGCAGGACGTGTTCTTGGGACTAATCAAAGCAGTAGTCAGAGTTTTGAAAATGGAATATGGAAACAGGTAATGGCGTTCCCTATTCAGGTGCAGGAATCCAAAGGGTTCAGTATCCTGCCAATGGCTGTTCTTTCTATCGGGATAGGTAAGAAAATAAACAGTGTTGATAATAAAAATCTCGCAAAGAAAATGCAAGGTATGGTAAACGAATGGAGTAGTGAGTTACGAAAAGCGTTGTGATGAAAAATGAGCTTGGTCATAGTGTGTTGTCCAGATTCACGCGTTATACTGACGTGAACCACATAGAAAGGAGACGGCAATGCGTTCTCATGCATCGGAAAAGGGGAGTAAGATTGTTCCGCTGCCTCCGAATGAGTTTTATCAGTCGCCTTTCGATGGTCGATGGCTTGATCTAGATGAATCTGAGGTTTTCCATCTAATCGATTTGCAGAGGAAAGCTTCTTCTCGTAATCCTATTGGATTTGAATCTGCTCACGACAAATTATAGTGCTGTTACCCACGTTCTTCCTGTCTGATAGGTCAGACAGGAAGAAAAGATAGAACGCCGATTTCTGATAATTAAAAATTTTGATTGTTTGATTCTGATGTTCCTTCTCTTAGACTTTCGTATAATAAAGGATGTAAAAGAAGGGGCGGTAGTGGCTAAGGTTTATGAAATATGATGTGGCGCACTTGAAATGGATTCCTCCAGTCGCTTCTTTTCCCTCTGCACTATACCTTCAGCAAGAAGTTTCACTTTGTGTGTTAGCCACATATATGCTGTTGTTCCTTCGGAATAATCGGCTTCTGCATACATGTCGATGCGTTCGTCTCTTCGCATTTGTTCGACTTGATCAAAGGCTTTTTCGTCGTGCTTGGGATAAACCGCAAAAGTAGCGCCACCGTACCGTTTCACGACGGAAAATGCGGGGATGTCACTGGGGCCATCTGCAATATAGATCATATTTTTGAATTGGACTCGACGTAGTTCTTCGGGGACTTTCGCGTTTACGTCAATGTTTGGAGTTTCTGGAATACCTTTGTTTATTTCAAATAAAGCCCTGGTCTTAGACGTGTTATCGATAGTGTAACCAAGTTCACTAATAACTTTTTGCCCATTTTCATTTTCATCTTCAATGAATTCACATCCCCATATATGTTTCATATATGGTTCAATTTTTGAACCTTGAATTACTTTGGACATTCCAGTGCTGACAACATAGTTTTCCACATGAATGTCGCGTTCTCTATATGCGTCTTGATCGACTACTCGTTTAACTGCCTCGAAAATATCTGGGACACCTTTGTAGAATTTTAATTCTTTGCCAAAATCTTTTAGTTGTTCGTTATTCAGCCCAGGGAAGCAACCATCAGGGCGCGCATCTTTAATGAATTGGTTGAGATAAATGGTATCTTTGTTAACTTCAACGTCTTGCTCTTCCTTGTATTTTTGAGGAAGATTGTTAATCATTCTCCAGTAGTCTTTGGAGACTACGTCATATTTTTCAAAAATAGGATCTTGCATATATCCATCTACGAGGGTCTTATCAAAATCCCAAACTAAGGCAATGATATTGCTCATTTTCCCTCTTTTGACTCTTGTAACTCTCTGTCAGCTATATATATATGTTAACTGATACAGATGATGTCTTTTAACAATTGTCGCTGATTTCATAAATTGACCATTTCATAATAATTAGGGTTGACGGTAATAATGTCGAGCCTGTGGTGGATATTACTATAAGTAATATCCACCACAGGAGGGAACCATGGATGGTCAGCTTCCTTACGATTATCGGGAACTTGCCTACGATTTGTATCACGCTGAGGACCAGCTTCTTGAGGGTCTTGTCTCTATGCGTGTGCAACGGGGTATGACTCAGGAGCAATTGGCTGATGAGATGGGTGTGTCCCAGTCTTACATATCTCAGATTGAGAACGGAAGAAAAAAGCTTGTGACATTGCTTACCGACTATGCGTTGGAAGTCGGGGCGCGCATTACATATAGCGTCGAGCCTGCGGAGCTAAAACCGGAGGGGTGCCGGAAATACGATACGTGGAAGGCCGTTCGACAATTGCAGGTAACAAGTGAATGGTCCAATGGCGATATAACGATGGGCGGCATCAACGTAGAGGTAACAGTATCCCGGCAAAAACCAAATCATGATGGTTTACGCAAGGTTACTGTAATGGGTGCTTCGGGCAAGGCTGCTCCTTGGCGTGCAAATAAAGACATGGAATCGAAAAAGGAGCTGGTTGGATGAACGTCAACAGAATTATGCTGCTCGGCCAGTCAAGCGAGCGCGACCTTGCCCAAGACTCGCAGGAAGGCGCGGAAAGCAACATCAATTTTAATTTTGGTTTGAATCCAAGTGATGACAAGCCTTGGCCGTACGAATTAACGTTGCATTCGGAGATCACTCTCAAAAAAGGCGATTCCGAAAAGAATGTGTCTCCTTTTTTCGTATCCGATCTGCGCTATGCGATTCAATTCGATTCGCCCATTGATGATGAAAATACCCCGGAGGCTCTTTCCGTTGCATGGCCTTACATGAGGGAAAAGCTCGTTGAACAATTGCAGTCGCATGATATACCTGCGATGTCAATAGTGCCGTTGTCGATTGCTGCGTTGCCTGCGCAATCCCAATGATTCGGTTTCGGGTGTATGGGCAATGTTCTCGGCGGTGTCATCCAATTACTTATGAGTGGTCTAATGAACAGTCAGCCCGACTGTCACGGCGGTCCGGATTCTGGAGTGGTCTCTAAAGGGAAAGGTTCAGGCGGCCGTTCATTCTGCGGTGTATCTAATCCAATGCTTCAAAGCAGGTCTTGTACAGCCGAACGCGAGGTAGGGCATTGTACGAATAAGGTTCTTAAAAGGGGTGTGTTCTATGGTCTACTACACGCGCTTGAGGTTGGATTTGATGGTCTGTTCCTTGTCGAGGAAGAACCATGCGGAGCGGTTCGATGCTAGAGGTTGCCTCCATTTGAAATTCTTTGGAGTGCGCCGGCGTGCTACGTTAGGCGTGTACCCCCGTTCGTGCCCTGCTCTGGCTGCTTTCGCCTATTAAGATTAGTGCATTCCCGTTTAATTGCGGTGGAAGCCTTCGGGCGAAACCTGGGAGGAGTCGATGCGTCGGCTCCTCCTTTTCATTGTGCTTGAGTTTCTGCTGATTCCTTCTCGGGAGAAGGAACGGATGTCTTGATGTTTTGTCATACGAAACAACATCGTGCAATCTGGGACGTTGCCTTGGACGTTTTCTGTTTGTGTGTGGAGGCTTTTGCGGTGTCCCCCTTCTTATATTGGGTTGGGAATTGTTTCGATCGGGATGGTGACGTTTTCGGGATTCTTGGTTCTTGTTCCTGATAGGGGAGGGTCGGAACGTCGAATATATGAAAGGCGGAGTCTTGGATGCTTTTTCTTGCCATGGACGCATGCTTCAGGCCGCTTCGGCACGTTCTACACTCCGTAAATGTTTTTTTGGAGACGCCTAAAAGAAAACAATGTGACGGGCTTTTATATAAGAGAAGAAAAACTGGCTGAGGCGCATTGAAATAACGGACCCAACCCCGAAAAGTCATATAATGACTAGCAAGAGAGACGCTATCAAAGGGGAGAGCATGGGATTCAGGATTCGAAAAAGCATCAGCTTGGGTAAAGGCATGCGCGTCAATCTCGGCAAAAACGGCATCAGCAGCGTCACATTCGGCAAACGCGGAGCGCCACACGTCACAGTGGGAAAGCGCGGTACCTATGTCGGAGCCAGTGTTCCGGGAACCGGCATCAGCTACAGCCAAAAGATCTCAGATGAGAAGCCCGCCAAGGCGAAGAAAGCCAAGAAGAACACAAAACGATCCAAAGCGGATGCTGCACAACTGCCGCTGACCACTTCGCCAGTGGAAACCACCGTCATGCCATATCCTTCCGATGCGGACAAGCTGACTTTGACCAACACTCCGTCTGTCTCAACCAACGAGCTTTCAAACTCCAACGGGCCAACCGACCCTCCAACCGGTGGAAAGCATACGAAGAAATCCAAGCAGCCAGGCTCTTGGAAACGGTGGATCGTCATTATTCTCGTTGCCGTCGTAGCGCTCGCCATAGGCAACATGAGTGCTGATCCGACGCAAAGCAGCCAGTATAAGCAACTGGAGCAGCAGTTGACTTCGCAGAAACAGCACAACAACAAACTGCAGCGGCAAGTCGATGAGCTCAACCGGAAACTGGACGATATTCAGGATCTCAAGGATCAGTTGGAGCAGCAGAAAGCCGAACAGGATTCGCAACAGAAGCAGCTTGACCAGCAACAATCCGAGCAGGAGCAGAAACAGCAGGAACAAGACCAGAAGCAACAGGAGCAAGACCAGCGGCAAACACAGCTCGACGAGCGTGAAAAGAACATCGCGCAACGTGAGGAAGCCAAGAAGCAGGCTCAAGAACAGCAGTTGGCCCAAGTGGCGCAGCAGCAGTCCCAAGCTGCGCAATCGCCGGCGCAGGCTCCGGCGTCAACGTCACTCGGTAGAGCGCATGGTGGCGCGTTCTGCTCTTCCGCAGGAGCTACGGCGCAATCGGATCGCAGCTCTTCGATACTCACGTGTCGGACGGCATCCGATGGCCGACTGCGCTGGATGCGCTAATTACAGGCTGTAAATCTGCGAACCAAACGGCCACAGCGCCAGTTTGGCCATTTTGAACGACTGGATACCGAACGGAATGCCGATGATGGTAATGCAGTTCAGCAGTCCGGCGCACACGTAGCCGATCGCCATCCACACGCCGGCCAGCACGAACCACACAATGTTGACCAGCACCGAGCCCACGCCGCCTCCATAGACCACGGTCTTGCCGAACGGGGTCAACGTCAGCCCCGCCATCTTGAACGCCTGCACGCCCAGCGGGATGCCGACGATGGTGACGCACAGCACCAGTCCGATGACGGCCCAGCCGGCGGCCAGGAACAGTCCACCCAGAATCAGCCACAGAATATTGCCAAGAAGTCTCATGCCCAGATGATAGCGGCATCCGGCAAGTGCCATATCAGCTGTGGGCGCAGAGAGGGCGTACAAGGAAAGGCGCATAAGACGAGACGAAAACCGGCTCGAAACGAAAAGATCGAATCCACCTCACCTGTCAGCCTTGAAGACATAAAGAAAGGCTGGAAACCACAGCGGTTTCCAGCCTTCTCTTGAATCAGCGGACTTTAACCCCGAGCTACTTCTTGCGCTTGGCTCCGGAGCGGGACTTAGGAGCCTTGTGGCTCTTTTTGCCGCCCTCGTCGTAATAGTAGTAATAGTAGTAATTGTCGTTGTTGGAGGTCTTGCGCTCCTTCTCGAAGTTGAACACGAATCCAACAACCGGAACGTTGAGGTTCTCAAGCTGAACGGCAATATCCTTCAGATCGCGCTTCATGGTGACGTCGCGGCCGGAAACCAGTACCACGCCATCGCTCTTCGCACCGAATACGGCGGCATCATTGGCCACGACCATCGGGGAGGTATCCACAATCACGTAATCGTAGGTCTGCAGGGCCATGTCCAGCATTTCGGTCATGGTCTTCGAATTCAGCAGCATGGAAGCGTTCGGCGGCTTCGGACCGGCAGGCATGATATGCAGATTCGGCTTCCAATAGCGCTGCACCACATCCTTGACGGTGGCCTGTCCGGACAGGACGTGCGCCAAGCCAGCGCCGCCTTCCAAACCAAGTCGGTCGGCCACGGACGGGTGACGCAGGTCGGCGTCGATGAGCAGCACCTTGGCACCGTTCTCGGCCAAGGCTGCGGCCACATTCACGGAAACGGTGGTCTTGCCTTCGGACGGGCCGACGGATGTGATGACAATCATGCGGGCGTTGGAGCCTTCAACCTTCGACGTGAACGATAGGTTGGTGCGGATACGGCGGAATTCCTCGGAAATACGACCGGCAGGGGAGGAGATGATGATCGGCTTGATGCCCTTCAGACTGTCGTCTGTTGGAATACGGCCCATGATAGGGGCGTTGATGATGTCTTGCAGATCGTTGGCTTCCTCCACGCGGGTGGACATCAGATCGCGAATGAGCGTGGCGAAGACGCCAAGGATCAGGCCGCCGACCAGTCCGACGGCGAGATACAGCGCCACCTTGGGGGAGCTGGGGGAGAGCGGCACGCTGGCACGCTGCACGATGGACAGCTTCACCGGTGATTCCTTGCCAGACGCATACAGCGACTTTTCCACTACGTTGCTCAACGATTCGGCTACCGCATTGGCGATGTCGGACGACTGCTTCGCATCGCCGCTCTGCGCGGTGATATTCACGAAGGCGGTGTTCGTCGGGTTCGTGACCGTCAGCTGACCAGCAAGACCCGCCACAGTAGTGTCGAGACCCAAGTCATCGATGACTGGCTTCAGCACGGATTCAGTGGTGGCCAGAGTCGGGTACGACTGAATCTGGTTAGTGATGTACGTACTGGCGCTGTTGATGTTGGAAATGTTATTATCCTGCACCGAGGAATCGCTGTACGTGGCGAACACTTGGGAAGTGGCCGAATATTTCGGTGGAACCAGGAACGTGTAGGCGCACACGGCGGCGAAGACCACCACAAAAGTGATGATGCCGACCACAATATGCTTGCGGACAATACGGAACAGGTCCATCAGGGTGATGCCGTTGTCTTCCGTTTCGGTAGGCTCAACCACTACCTGACCGTTTTGTGGCGCTGTACTTTCTGCTGCGGCCATGTTTCCCTCTCAGAGATTTTCAAAATCCAAAACAAACTCATAATAGCAAGGAGCCCTCCCAGATGGGGGAAAGCTCTTTGTAGGGGAGGCAACTGAGCGTGACCATGGTTTCAGCTTGACTCCCCTACAGTAAGGGGTTATCGAGTAGTGGTATCAGCAATGGTCTGCAAAGCCTTGCAAATCTCCTGATATGAACGCTCGTAGACCGCGTAATCTTTACCCATAGGATCTTCGATATTGGCGGTATCGGGAATCATAGGACGGATCATGCTGGCATTGTCGATGACCGATTCGAGTCGTTCCTCGCGCGTATCGCCATCCATATACCCCTGTTCTTTGCAATACGCGCACATATTGGCGAAATCCTTGATAAGGAAGGTCCTACGTGCTGTGATTGGAGCGATTATTGCGATTTCGTTGCGTTGCTCATGTTCGAAGCACAGGATAAGGTCACTGCTGTTCGCAAGTTGCGGGGTGATGCGCTTGGAGCGAAACGCACTCGAGTCGATGCCGTGTGTGGTCATGAGTTTTGCGCTCGATTGTGCGATGGGGTGATTGTCAAGGCCGCGTGTGCCCGCGCTGTCGGATTCAAGGTCGGGCATGTACTTGGGAAGAAGCAATTCTCCCATGGGGGAGCGGCAGACGTTTCCGGTGCAAACGAATAGAACCTTCATCGGTTTCCTTTTTTACTGTGTGGATTCACGTTTTTTCATTGACTTAGTATTGTCAATGCTTGCGATCCAGATGTAGAAAAGGGGCTTGGGATTGGCCCAAGCCCCTTTTGTCTATGAACGTTATGTTCAGTTATTTTCCGGTTGTTCCGGCTGAATCAAATTCAGCGAGCAGAGCTCTTACGAACGGCGACCAGGGAGATGCCAGCAGCGGCGAGCAGCACGACAGCCACAGCGTACGGAGCGATGGCAGCACCGGTGTTAGCGGTCTCAGCGGCAACGCCGTTAGCGGCACCGGTGGTATCGCCGGCGCCAGTGGCGGCAACGGTCACAGAAGCGGAAGCGAGAGCGGCGCCCGAGTGGTTGCCCTGTGCGTCGGAAGCGAAGATCTGGGAGTTGATGGTGCCAGCGAAGCCCTTCTTGAAGGTATAGGTAGCGGTCAAGGTGCCATCCTCATGGGCCTTAGCTGCGTTGGAGTACTTGGTGGCAGCCAAGGTGACGTTTTCGACGGTGGTGTCATCGTAGGACACCACGTAGTACTGATCCGGAGTCAGGCCGGTGAAGGTGAAAGTGGCGACGTTGCCGGAAACGGTGCCGGTTGCGCCGTACTGGTCGACAGCCATTGCGGAGTTGGCGGCGAAGCCGAAACCGAACACGGCGGCGATGGTAGCCAGGATTGCAACGATCTTCTTCTTCATGATCGTAATTCCTCTCTAATTGTTGGAAGTTCTTCAGCAGTTCGCCTTTCGGCTCCCTGCTACTGCCTTGACTATACACACCCTGCGGAAAGACGATTTTTCAAGGTGTGATGGTTTTCGCACATATGTGACAACGATGTCTCACCATGTGACGAGGTTCGCACATACCCCCGAAAAGTGAATCGCCGAATTTTCGTTGGAAAATCGCCATTCTTGAAGAAAATGAAACGCGACACGCCGCAGTTACTCTTCGTCGTCGAAGCTGAACAGGTCTTCCACAGTGGTGTCGAGCGCCTTTGCCAAATCCATGGCGAGTCTGAGGGAGGGGCAATATTGGCCCTGCTCGAGACGTCCGATTGTCTCTCGTCGTACATTGACGAGGTCCGCGAGATCGGCTTGCTTGAGGCCCCGCTCCATACGTTTGATTTTCAGACTAGTCTTCATCGTCTTCTCCGCTTTCGTTGCCCGCGTGCTCCAACCACAGGTAACGTGCGTCGGCGATGGCTAATGCCAGCATGCCAAGGGTTGGCAGCGTCATGGAAGGAATCGTGAACGGCGTATGCTTGAGCAGGGAGATGATCATTCCCGCGAATCCCAGGGCCACCAGTACTGCCACCAGCACGAAGAAAGTGAAACGGATGGCGGTGGCCTGATGTTCGTCAGACAGTTCGTCTCGGCGGGGGTGAGCGCGGTTGTACACCATGGTGAGCCATAATTCGCCGATGGCCCAGAACAGGGCGATCAACGACATCATGATGATGCCTGGCCAGGTACGGTGCTGAAACAGTTGCGTTGCGCATGCTACAGCACCCACGAATTCGACGATCGCACGTAATGCGATGTACCGATTGAAATTCATTTTTCAAGCTCCTTTAACGCGCTTGGTCTATTGTATCGTGCCTCTTTATCTGGATTCGACGGGTGGATTGAGCATGTTTTCTGAAACGTTTGCATGCGTGAGATTGCAGTAATTATTGGTTGTTTGGGTGACTGTAGGGGTGTGACCCTTGCTGATATCGTTCGCAAGAAGGCAGAAAAATATGTCATTTTCACGCCTTGTTTTCAACAAAAATCACTCATTTTTCAAAGGAAAAATGTGGTATTTTTAACGCAACGTATGCTAATGGCAAACGTTATCATATCGAAGATGCAAGGAAGCAGGGAGGGAAGGTGCGACTCAGCACTCATACGTTCGCAGGTATAGCGAACGCATTCACTAAAAAAGAACCTCCGCATGAGGTTCAGCCAGAGATGATGACTCGTGTGGAGCGCAGACGCGCGGAACGCAAGTCACGTGCCGCCAAGGCTTGGAAGAAAGCTGCGGCTGGAGCAGTGGCGGTCGCCACGTTGTTCGGCGGTATGGGTGTGGCATCCACTGCCCTCGCCGCGGATCGCGACAGCTACCAGGACACCGTCGGAAATTCTTCTTTCGAGGCTGCCCGTAACCAATACGGTCTGACCAAGCACATGAAGAACGGCGCCATCCTGCACGCATGGATGTGGTCGTTCAAGACCATTACGCAGCACATGCCTGAGATCGCCGCGGCCGGCTACACCTCCGTGCAGACCGAGCCGATGAGCAAGATCAAAGAAGTCGCCGCCAACGGCAAGAAGTTCGCCGAGAACTGGTACTACGTGTACCAGCCGGCGAACACCTCCATCGGTAACTTCGTGGTCGGCACTGAGGCTGATTTGAAGGAAATGACCGCCACCGCCCACAAATACGGTGTGCGAGTGATTGTTGATGTAGTGGCCAATCATTTCACTTCCGATTGGAGCGCCATCGACACCGACTGGCAAAACACGGATTATTTCCACAAGCGCACCGGTTGTGACGGCCCCAACGGCGAGATCAACGATTATTCCAACCGTTACAAGGTGACGCAGTGCCACCTGCTTGGCTTGTGGGATCTGAATACGCAGAACCAGGCTGTTGCCGATCGTATGCAGAAGTTCCTGAAGACCGCTGTGGCGGACGGTGTTGACGGCTTCCGTTACGATGCCGCCAAGCACGTCGAGCTGCCGACCGAAGTCTTCGACAATAAGCAGTCGAACTACTGGAACACCATTCTGAAGAATGGGTCCCAGTTCCAGTACGGCGAGGTGCTGCAGGGCGATTCCGGCCTTGACTACAAGGCATACGCCAACATGTTCCGCGACAATTCCTCCGATGGCGGCGGCAACACCGCTTCCAACTACGGCAAGACCATTCGCGCCGCTGTCGGCTCGAACAACCTTGATGTCAAGATGGTGAAGAACATCGATACCGGCGGCGCAAGCGAAGACCAGCTGGTCACCTGGGTTGAGTCCCATGATAACTACGCCAACGGCGACAAGGAATCCACCGGCCTCACCGACTATCAGATCATGATGGGCTGGGCGGTCGTTGGTTCCCGTAGGGCCGGCGCTCCGCTGTACTTCAACCGTCCGAAGGGCTCTGGCGGCACCAACCCGCAGTTCGCCGAGCAGTCCCAGCTGGGCGACGCCGGTGACGACATGTGGAAGAACAAGTCCGTCGCGGCAGTCAACCACTTCCGTAACGCCATGGATGGCAAGGGCGAGAACCTGCAGAACTGCGGCGACAAGTCCTGCCTGATGGTTGAGCGCTCCACGGCTGACGGCATCCAGAACGATGGTGTGGTCATTGCCAACATGGGCGGCGACAAGAGCCTTTCCGGCATGGACACCACGCTTGACGATGGCACCTACCCGGATGAGGTCAATGGTGGTCAGATTGTGGTCTCCAACCATAAGATCGTTTCCGGTACCGCCAAGGGCGGCGCGGTCAGCGTCTTCTACGTGAAGGGCGAATCCGATCCGAACGTGTCCGTGGAAGCGGCTTCCAAGGAATTCTCTTCCGACAATGTCAAGGTCACGTTGCGCGCGCAGGATGCCGACAATCTGAAGTACACCACCACCGAGGGCGAGAGCGGCTCCTTCACTGACGGAAAGGTCATTTCCGTTGGTAACACTCTTTCCGTTGGCGAGACCGCTACCGTCAAGGTGACCGGCACCGCGGCCAAGGATGGCAAGAAGGTCAAGAAGGGTCAGGCGCTGAGCGCTTCCGTGACTGTGAAGAAGGTGGAGGTTCCGCCGCAGAACCTTGCCGCGCAGTACAGCACCAACAAGGTAGGCAACGGCGTCAAGAAGACCATTAACTTCACGTCCGGCAAGGGCGCGAGCATTGCCGATTGGGATAGCTCTATGCTGATCGCGCAGGGCGCCGCCAACGACGACCCGCGCGTGTACCGTCCGAATTCCATGTATGAGGTTCCGATTGATTTGTATGCACTGTATGGTGCCTATGATGACAACAACCTGTACCTCATGTGGGAAATGACCAACGTTCAGGATGTGGTCGATACTGGCGATGATTACCCGTTGAGTCAAGGACACCTGTGGCAGACCCAGAACCTGCCGTTCCACATTGCCATCGATACCAAGGATGACAGCACCCGTGTCGGCAACAATGGTGGTCTGAAGACCGGTGGTTCCCTGTGGGCGTCCAACATCACTTGGGGTGGCGAGCAGAAGCTCAACAATGTGGTGACCATTTCCACCAACGGTTCCAACGGCCCGTGGATCTACAAGGGTGACGAGACAGGTCTGAACGCCAACGCCGCGTATGGTCCGGCTGCCAATGCCAAGACCAACACCAAGAAGTCCGGCATCAAGTTCGGCTATGGCAATGGCATTCTGAGCAAGGATGTCATCGGCATCGACGGCGGCTGGGGCGAGAGCAACGGCCGAGTCATCGGCGATATGAAGGCCGAGAACCAGGACAAGGCCAAGTGGGTCAACTTCAACGAGAAGGGCCACAATTCCGCTCAGATGGATGATCACTACGAGATCGCCATCCCGCTGGAAGAGATCGGCACCACCGCTGGCCGCATCGCCTCGAACGGTATCGGCATCGAGCTGGCAGCCACCTTCGGTCTGTCCGCCATGGATTCCCTGCCGTACGATCTGGCAATGAACGACAATGCCGACCTGCCGGACACCGGTTCTCAGGTGAATAACTCCTTCGAGAAGTCCGATGACGACATGTTCAGCGTGAAGATGGCCAACATCGGCGGCGAAGAGCCTCCGGTCGAAACCAAGTCCGTGAAGATCAACCAGGGTGATTACACCACCGACATCACCGACGGCGCCACCACCAAGCAGCTGACCGCCACCACCGACCCGGCAGGCAACTCCGTTTCGTGGAGCTCCTCCAACACGGCGGTCGCGACCGTCAACTCAAAGGGTGTGGTTACCCCGGTGAAGGCCGGCAAGGCCACGATCACCGCGAAGTCCGGTAAGGCCACCGCTTCGATCACCGTTACGGTGACCGGCATCAAGAAGCAGCCGCCGGTTGCTGCGAACACCATCTACGCCACCAAGCCTGCGGGTTGGAGCCAGATGTACGCCTACGTGTACAC
>ERZ1026866.789-NODE-789-length-18099-cov-8.479495_pt1 | contig 18099 bp, 13 predicted proteins | sample MGYA00380163_ERZ1026866 | MGnify/ENA primary metagenome ERZ1026866 (study PRJEB33269, sample SAMEA4719799) | human gut metagenome | biome: human-associated habitat; feature: organic feature; material: feces | place: Cameroon | collected 2013-10 ...
CAACGCCGGCTTGGAGCAGGCGCTTTACCCAAATGCAGCGAAAACGTAACGAGGGTGGCGGTTGGAAGGGCGCGACCCGGCGGACCTGCAGCGAAAACCGTCCCGCCCACAACGAAAACCATCACAACATTCGATGCTTTTCGCCAAAATCGCGATTTTCATCGAATGTTGTGATGGTTTGGAAGCCCGACCGCCACAAAGGTGTCTGTCCCCCTTGCGATGGCTCTCGCTCGATCGCTACAGCAGATGCTCCTCGATAAAGATCGCGATACCGTCTTCGTCGTTACTCGCGGTTACAAAGTCGGCGGCGGCACGGGTGGCGTCGCTGCCGTTTGCCATGGCCACGCCCACGCCGGCGTCGGCCACCATGCAGGTGTCGTTATCGGCATCGCCAAACACGCAGATGTTCTGGAGCTCCATGTCATTGAGCTCCGCCACGCGCACAAGGCCGCGCGTCTTGGACACGCGCGGGTCCATGAACTCGTAGAGGCGCTGCGTGGTTTGCAGGGCGGCTGCCTTAACGGTGTCGTCGACGAACGTCGATGCTCGCTCGATGACCTGCGGCATCACCTCGGGCGCCATGGTAAACATCACCTTGGGCTGCGGTTCGCGCAAGAACTCGGCAAAATCGACCACCATATAGGGCACACCGTCGACCTGCGACAGGTGCTCCACGCACGCGTTGGTCTCGGGAACGTAGAACACGCCGTCTCGGGGGCAAACGGGCGTTGCCGGAAGGTCCGCCATGTGTTTGCAGATGCGCGCGATGGTTTCGCCCGGCAGCGGGTAGCTCAGCTCGTTGATGCCGTGCGCGCGGTCGATGACCTCGGCGCCGCCACAGCCCACCATCACGTCTACCAGACCGTCGATGCCCCAGAGCTCATACATGGCCTCGGTCGCGTGGGCGTCGCGCCCGGTGCACAGGCCAAAGAGCACGCCACGCTCGCGCAGAGCGCGGATCGCCGCCGCAGTGCGCGGGGACACCGTGTGCTCGCTCGTGAGCAGCGTGCCGTCGATATCGCAGAACACGGCTTTGATGTTGCTGAATGTGGCGTCCATGGGGGCCTTTCTGGGTAGTGTGGCGATGTTGGATGCAATCGGAAATGGAGTACATGGTATACCAAGGCACGAGCACGGCTCGCCAAAGCAAAAACCACCACAAAGGTGCCTGTCCCCTTTGTGGTGGAAATGACGTTTGCCCAGATAAAACCTGCCAAAATAAACCTGTCCCTTTTTGGCAGGTTTTAGGCGAGATGGTCTTGAATAAGATCGCAGATGGCTCGGGCATCGTTGATGTTGATGGCTCGGGTCGCGAAGCCCGCATCGAAGGCCTGGCGCGCCAGGGCCTCGTTGCAGGCGAGGGCCAGCGTGCGGCCGTCGACCAGGTCGAGCGAACTCTTGCCGCGCAGGCGATCGACACCGGAGCGCGCAACCACGATATTGTCGAAGCCCTCGGTCTTGTAGCCCTCGATGATCGCCACGTCGACGTCGTTGTAGCGTGACAGCAGCTCGCGCGCCGGCATTTCGTCCTCCTCGCGTGTGTCGGCGTACTCCGCCCAGCGCGTGGCGCAAATGAGACCCACGTGCTTGGATCCCGCCTGGTGATGGCGCCAGGTATCCTTGGCGGGCACGTCGATATCAAAGCCGTGATGTCCATGATGCTTGAGCGAGCCCACGCGCAGGCCACGGCGGGTAAGCTCAGCAATGACCTTCTCGACAAGTGTGGTCTTGCCCGAGTTCTGGTAACCGATAAACGCGATTGCTGGGGCGGCTGGGGTGGGAGCTGCGGGCACGGCCGGGGCGGATGCGCTCGCGGGCGCGGCGCCGTCGGCAGCGGTTGCCTCGGCAGCGGCAGCTTGACGCTCCGCACGGTCCCACACGCCTGAGCGGCCACCTTCCTTGTGCAGCAGACGCACGTCGACGATCTCCATGCCGCGGTCGACTGCCTTGCACATGTCGTAGATGGTCAAGCACGCGGCACTCGCACCGGTCAGCGCTTCCATCTCAATGCCGGTCTTGCCCGTCACGCCAGCCGTGACCAGCACATGAAAACCGACCTGTCCGTCGGGACGTGCCGGTGCCCAGCCCTCGGGTGTCTCGTCGGTCGGCGTTCCCGCCGAAGCGATGGGTTCGATATCGCACTTGCTCTTGGTAATGAGCAGCGGATGGCACATGGGGATGATGTCGCTCGTGCGCTTGATGGCCATGATGCCCGCGATGCGCGCGCAGGCAAGCACGTCGCCCTTTTTGGCGCGGTCCTGCAGCACCATGGCTTGCGTCTCGGGATGCATGAGGATGGTGCCCTCGGCGATGGCAATGCGATGGGTCTCGGCCTTGTCGGATACGTCGACCATGCGCACCTCGCCCTTGGCGTCCACGTGCGTCAGCTCGTCGCGACGCGCATCGCGGGCGGGGTCGGCAGCGTTGTCGCTCGCGGACGGCTGCACGGCCGCGGACGCGGCGTCTTTGTTGGCAGACGTGGCTTTGTGGGCAGACATCGCGGCCCTGCGAGCGGCCTTGGTGGCATCGGCGTACCTGCTCTTGGCCATATGATCATCCTCCGATTTGGGACATAAATCGTTGCGTGCCCTCAATTATCGCGTGTTCCTGCGGTTTGTGGGCCACGGCATCGCGCCAAATCGAAAGTACCTGCATATCATCACCACGGCGTAGCGCCTCGCGCACCGAATACTCGGCATCGCTGAACAGGCAGGGGCGCACGCTACCGTCCGCCGTCAGGCGCAGACGATTGCAGCTCGCGCAAAAATGGTTGGACATAGCGCTAATGAAGCCAACCGTGCCCGCCGCGCCCGGAAAGCGCCAGTAGCGTGCGGGACCGGCACCGGCAGGAGCATCGTTGATGTCGAGCGGCTCAAGCTCACCCAGGCCCACCGCAGCGGCGCCGGCATTGATGCGCGCCCGCAGCTCGTCGCTCGGCACGGTGTCGCTCGCGTCCCACAACTCGGGATTGAGCGTGGGCGCATGCGGATCAACGGCGCAATGCGAGCTCGTGTGCTCGTCGCCGATGGGCATGTATTCGATAAAGCGCAGGTGAATGGGGCGGTCGACGGTCAGCCGCGCGAGAGCCCCCGCGTCCTGGTTGAGGCGGCGGACCACTACACAGTTAACCTTAACCGGCTCGAACCCCCAAGCAAGCGCCGCGTCGATGCCGGCCATGGTTTGCTCGAGCCGACCCAGGCGCGTGATCTTTCCAAAGAGTGTAGGGTCGAGCGTATCGAGCGAAATGTTGACACGGTCGAGCCCGGCATCTTTGAGCTGCGGTGCCAGCCTGGGCAGCAGAGCGCCGTTGGTGGTGAGCGAGATGTCCTCGATCTGCGAAATCGCGCGGATGTCACGAATGAGCGGGATAATGCGGCGGCTGACCAGCGGCTCGCCACCCGTCAGGCGTACGCGGCGAATGCCCTCCCCCGCCACCAGACGCACAAAGCGGGCGATTTCCTCGGCGCTGAGTAGTTCGTCATGCGCGCGCGGTGCTACACCGTCGGCAGGCATGCAGTAGATGCAGCGGAAATTACACTTGTCAGTAACGGCAATGCGCAGGTAGTTGATATCGCGGCCAAAGCCGTCATGTTGCACGTGCCCGTCCACGCAGCCCTCCCCTCACGCGGCGTTTTATTCTTCGCAGAATATAGTACCCCACGCACGGATCGAGCCGACATGCGTACGACAGGAAGGGACATTGCAGCCAGAACACCGTGCTCGAGCGGCTTAATCCAGCTCCTTGAGGCCATGTGCCAGCTGCCAGTACTCGCCGTGCAACGCGAGGAGTTCCTCGTGAGTACCGCGTTCGATGATGCGGCCGTGCTCGAGGACCATGATCGCGTCGGCGTCGCGGACGGTGGACAGGCGGTGCGCGATCATAAACGTGGTGCGTCCGCGCATGATGCGGTCCATGCCGCGCTCGATGAGCTTTTCGGTGCGCGTGTCGATGGAACTCGTGGCCTCGTCCAGGATGAGCACCGGCGGATCGGCCACGGCCACACGCGCGATGGCGAGCAGCTGACGTTGGCCCTGTGACAGGTTGGCGCCATCGGCTGTGACCGGCGTGTCGTAGCCTTGCGGCAGGCGGCGAATAAACGAGTCGGCACAGGCGGCCTCGGCGGCAGCACGAACCTCCTCGTCGGTCGCGTCGAGCTTGCCAAAGCGGATGTTCTGCGCAATGGTGCCGCTAAACAGGTGCGTATCCTGCAGCACAATGCCGAGCGACCCGCGCAGGCTGGCCTTGGCGATGTGTTTGACGTCGATGCCGTCGTACGTGATCTCGCCGTCATCGACCTCGTAGAAGCGGTTGATGAGGTTGGTGATGGTCGTCTTTCCGGCGCCCGTCGAGCCCACAAAGGCGATCTTTTGCCCCGGCTTGGCAAACAGGTTGAGGTCCGTGAGCACGCGCGTGCCCGGCACGTAGGAAAAGTCCACGGCATGGAAGCGCACGTCGCCGGCGAGCGGCACCAGACCGGTCACAAGCTCGGTGCCGTCGGCAGCCACCGCACGGCCCGCATCGTCGACCGAGGCCACGTCGTGCAGATGCCCGTACGCGCCCACGCCACAGCCCTCAGGAATCCTCCACGCCCACGCGGACTCGCCCGTCTGCACCAGCTCCACGCAACCCTCGTCCACCTCGGGCTCAAGGTCCATCGCGGCGAACAGGCGCTCGGCACCGGCCAGCGCGTTGAGCAAGAAGTTGCCCAGCTGCGTGAACTGGTTGATGGGCATGGCCGCCTGGCGCACAAAGACCAGGTAGCTCGCGAGCGCGCCCACGTCGGCCAAGCCGTTGATGCAGAGCATGCCGCCCGCCACCGCAACGATCGCGTAGTTGGCATACCCGATCACCACGGTCATGGGCACCATCGAGTTGGCGTAGGCCTGCGCGGCGCCACCGGTGCGGCGCAGCTCCTGGTTGCGCGCGTCAAAACCGGCCACATTGGCCTGCTCGTGGTTAAAGACCTTGATGACCTTTTGGCCCGAGACCATCTCCTCGACATATCCGTCCAAGTCGCCGAGTGACGCCTGCTGGGCGGCAAAGAAGCGCTTGGAGCGGATGCCCGAGTAGCGCGCATACAGCACAATGGCCGCGTCGCACACGAGCGTAATGATCGTGAGTTGCCAGTTAAGGATGATGAGCATGGCCGTGGTGCCGATCACCTGAATGGTCGCCTGAATCACGTTGGCAAAGCTGTTGTTGAGTGCCTCGGAGACCGTGTCGACGTCGTTGGTAAAGAAGCTCATGATGTCGCCCGAGCGCGTGCTGTCGAAATAGCTGAGCGGCAGCGTCTGGATATGTGCGAACAGGTCGCGGCGGATGTCGGACACCACACGTTGGGCCGCGCGCACCATGATTTGCGAATAGCCCAGGGCCGACAGCACGCCCGCGGCGTAGATGCCGGCCGTAAAGAGAACCTGCTTAGTGAGCAGCTCCTCCCCACCCGTAGCCAAGCCGTTAACGATGGGGCGCACCATATAGGTGCCGGCAAGGCTCGCGATGGCGGCGATAGAGGCGAGCACGCCCACCGCAAGCAGCGAGAACTTGGCATGGCCCATATAGCTGAGCAGGCGGCGGAGCGTCTGCCCCAGATTGGCCGGGCGGGCCTGAGCAGATGTCTTAGGCATGGCACTCGCCTCCCTTCTGGGCGTCGGCTTGCGAGACGTAGGCGGCGACGGGCTCCGGCTCCGCTAGCTGCGAGGCCGGGGACGAGGGCGCGTCCTGGCTCTCCCCCTCACCCGCGAACTCCATCTGCGAGGCGTAAATCTCCTGATAGATGTTGTCGTTCGCCAGCAGTTCCTCGTGCGTGCCCACGCCGTGGATGCGTCCGTCGTCCAGCACCACAATGCGATCGGCATCCATGACGCTCGCGATACGCTGGGCAATGATGATCACGGTCGTATCGGGAATCTGCGCGATATGCTCGCGGATCCTGGCATCGGTCGCCATATCGACCGCGCTGGTGGAGTCATCAAAAATGAGTACGCGCGGATGTTTGAGCAGCGTGCGCGCAATGCACAGGCGCTGCTTCTGCCCGCCCGAAACACCGGCGCCGCCCTGGCCCAGCTCGCCGTCCAGCCCGCCGATGCGGTCCAGGAACTCGTCCACACACGCCGCACGGCAAGCACGCAGCAGTTCCTCGTCGGTGGCATCGGGCGCGCCCCACTGCAGGTTCTCGCGCACCGTGCCCGTAAACAGCACGTTCTTTTGCAGCACAATGCCCACGGCGTCGCGCAGAGCGACCAGGTCGTAGTCGCGCACATCGCGCCCGCCCACGAGCACAGCGCCCTCGGTCGCGTCGTACAGGCGCGCGATGAGCTGCACGAGCGAGCTCTTGCCCGAGCCCGTGCCGCCGAGCACGCCCACCGTGGAGCCCGGCTCGACACGAAGGTTGATATGCTCGAGCACGTCTTCGGCGGCATCCGCGCGGTACTTAAACGACACGTCGCGGAACTCGACACTTCCGTCGGCGACCTCGTGCACAGCCGCGTCTGCCGCAGGCGCCTGGATGAGCGATTGCTCGTCGATCACCCGCGAGATGCGCTCCACGCTGGCGAGCGCGCGCGTGAGCAACAAAAACACGTTGGAGATCATCATGAGCGAGTTCATGATCAGCAGCACATAGCTCATAAAGCCCGTGAGCGAGCCCACGCCCAGCTCGCCGGCGATAATCATGCGCCCGCCGATCCACAGGATAGAGATGGCGGCCACATACATCGACAGCTGAAACACCGGCAGGTTGAGTACGGCGTTGCCGAAGGTCTTCGTCGCCGTGTGTGCGAGCTCGGTATTGACGGTGTCGAACTTGGCCTCCTCGTGCTCGGCGCGCACATACGCCTTGACGGCGCGCACGGCGGTGAGGTCCTCCTGCACCACGCCGTTGAGGTGGTCCATCGAGGTCTGCAGCTGACGATAGAGCGGGCTGACGCGATAGGTGATAACGCCCAGCACGATCGCCAGCACGGGCAGGATAATCGCGAAGACCGTGGCGAGCGGGCGCGACAGTATCAGAGCATAGATAAGGCCGACGATGAGGGTCATGGGGCCGCGCACCATGGGGCGAAAGCCGTTGCCGACGGCGTTTTGGATAACGGTGATATCGGTGGTCATGCGTGTGACGAGCGAGCTGGCATCGTAGTTGTCCAAGTTGCCAAAGGCGAGCGTCTGGATCTTGCGATACTCGGCCTCGCGAAGGTTAGCGCCCAGGCCCGAAGCCACACGGGCGGACATGCGGGCGTACCCCAGCCCCAGTACCAGCGACAACGCCGCGCACACCAGCATGCATGCGCCCTGCAGCAGCATGTAGTTGACGTCGCCCGCGGGCACGCCCACGTCGATGATGTTGGCCATGATGACCGGGATAAACAGCTCAAGCGCAGTCTCGACCGAGACGAAAATCACACCGAGAATGGCATCGCGACGGTATGCCCCCAAATAGGAAAACAAGTTTTTGAGATTGCGCACGCAGGTTCATCCCCCATCAAACGTTGTTCGCAAACGCACGTATTATTGCGCGCCGATCGATAGTGTCAAGTGTTCCGAAATCGATTTCTGCAAGGCTAGCGCAGGCGCTAAGCCAGCGCGACGCGCGTGCGTATTCAAATGGAAATGATTGAAGGCGCGATTTTTTTCGCCCCACCGGCAACATGGACCTTGACTCTACAATCGTTGTAGGGTTTTCACTACACTGGTACGTAAATGAACCAAGCCAGAAAGTGCCCGCCCATGGAACACGACCTCACACGCGGCAATGTCCTCAAGACCATCGCGGTCTTCGCCCTGCCCTATATGCTCTCGTACTTTTTGCAGATGCTCTACGGCATGGCCGACCTGTACTTTATCGGACAGTTTAGCGGCGCCGCCGGCATCACCGCCGTGGGCAACGGCGCGCAGACGCTCTATATCATTACCGTGACGCTCGTGGGCCTGGCCATGGGAACGACGGTCATCGTCGGCCACGCCGTGGGTTCGCGCCGCTTCGATCGCGCCGAGGCCGCCATCGGCAACACCATCACGCTCTTTATGGGCGTCTCGGTGGTGCTGGCCGCGATCTTGCTCGCTCTGTGCCCGCAGATCGTGGCGCTCATCGGCACGCCGGCCGAAGCCGTCGAAGGCACTGCCGCCTACCTGCGCATCTGCTTTATCGGCATTCCATGCATCGCCGCATACAACATCCTTTCGGCCATCTTTCGCGGCCTGGGAGATTCGCGCTCGCCCATGTACGTGATCGGCGTGGCGTGCGCCATCAACATCGCGCTCGACTTTCTGTTTATTGGCCATATGGGGCTCGGCCCCGTGGGCGCGGCGCTCGGTACGGTGATCGCGCAGACGGCAAGTGTGGCCCTCGCGCTCGTGTGGCTCAAGAGCCGCCGCACGAACATCCACGTCAAACGCAGCGACCTGCGCCCCCAGCCCGAGGTGCTCGGCAGCATCCTTAAAATCGGCGTGCCCGTGGCCGTGCAGGACGGCTGCATCCAGGTGGCATTTATGTTCATTACCGTTATCGCCAACCACCGCGGGCTGGTCGACGCCGCCGCCGTGGGCCTGGTCGAGAAGATGATCAGCTTTTTGTTCATTGTGCCGAGCTCCATGGGCGCCACGGTCAGCGCGCTCACGGCGCAAAACGCCGGCGCGGGCAAGGGCGACCGCGCGCGTCAGGTGCTCAAGGACGCCATGACCATCTCGGTGGTGTACGGCTGCCTGATCACGGCGCTCATGTGGTTGGTGGCACCGACGTTTCTCGGCTTTTTTGCCAAGGACGCCGCAGTGGTCGCGGCCGGCACTGGCTATATGCGCAGCTATATTTTCGACGCGATCTTCGCCGGCATCCATATTTGCTTTAGCGGCTTTTTCGCTGCGTACGGCAAGAGCTACATCGGCTTTGCGCACAACGTGCTGGCCGTGGCGCTCATTCGCGTACCGGGCGCATGGCTGCTGTCGAATGCCTATTCCGACACGCTGTTTCCCATGGGCATCGCCTCGCCGTGCGGGTCGATTCTGTCGGCAGTCATTTGCGTGGTGGCGTTTACGGTACTCAACCGCCGCGGAGCTTTTGACAAGTTGGTGTCGTAGCGGGGCGGCACGAGCCCGGCGCTCTACCCCCTATCGAAAGGAGCGGTCCTGTGACTGACACGCACGCTGAGTATGCCGAGGGTCTGCTCCGCATTGGCGAGGTCGCGCGTCTGTTTAACCTGAGCGTTGGCACGCTGCGGCACTACGAGCAGATGGGCTTGCTGGAGCCGGCGTATGTCGATGCGGCAAGTGGCTACCGCTACTACGGCGCGCGGCAGCTTTCTACCCTCAACACCATCAGCCACCCGCGCGTTCTCGATTTGCCGTTGGCTCAGATTCGCGAATTTGTGACCACGCGCGACGTGGACCTCATGCAGCGCCAACTCGCCCAGCAGCAGGAGCTTATCGAACGTAAACGCCGTGAGCTGGAACGCGTCTCACGCAAGATCGACAACCGGCTTGCCTTGTTGCGAGGCGCATTGGATGCTGAGCTCGATACCATCTACGAGGTCAACGCGCCCGAACTTCGTTGCGCCGTGCTGCGCGGGCGCGTCAACCCCACCGATGCCTATGCGCTGGAGTGGCAGATTCGCCAGCTGCAAAAAGGACAGCACGAGACCTTCGTCTTCCTTGGCAATCTGGGTGTGGGCATCGCGCCCGAGCGCATTGCCACCGGTGACTTTGATGGTTACGACGAGGTCTTTCTGCTGCTCGACGACACGGATGACTACCTGGGGGACGTCGAGGTTCGGCCCGCCGCGCGGTGCCTGACCGTCAGCTTCCGTGGCACGCACGGACAGGCGGCCCCGCACTACGAGCGCCTACTCGATTGCATGCACGAGCACAACCTGGCCCCCGCCGGCCCCTCGCGCGAGATCGCCCTCATCGACGACATTATCAGCGACGACCCGGCGACCTACGTGACGCAGATCACAGTACCTGTTATCACATCCAAATAAGAACCGCCCGGAAAGCGTCAAACTTTCCGGGCGGTTCTTCTATTTGTCTATCAATGCCTTAAGCCTGGGGCAACTCACCGGTAGCGAGGATCTGCTCGAGCGCGTCCTCGTCCAGCACGGGTACGCCGAGCTGCTCGGCCTTGGTGAGCTTGGAGCCCGCCTTGGGACCGGCGACCAGGTAGCTCGTTTTCTTTGACACGCTGCCCGAGACCTTGGCACCGAGCACCTTGAGCGCAGCACCCGCCTCGTCACGCGTGCGGTTTACGAGCGTGCCGGTCAGCACAAACGTCAGGCCCGCGAGCGGCTGCGCGTCGGCAAGCTCGCCCGCTACGCCGGCATCGGCTGCGGCCTGCGCATGCGCGGCACCCAGGTCGACCTCGAGCGACAGGCCCGCCTGACGCAGGCGCTCCAGCACGGCGAGGTTCTCGGGCACGGCAAGGAATTGTTTGACGCTCGCCGCGATCTTGGGACCGATGCCCTCGCACTCGGCAATGTCCTCTTCGCTCGCCAGGATGAGTTTGTCAATCGACAGGAATCGCTCGGCGATGACCTCGCCCACGCTTTTGCCAACATGGCGGATACCCAGGGCAAACAGCACACGACCGAGCGGCTGGCTCTTGGACTTGTTAAGCTCGGCGATAATCTTCTCGGCCGTCTTGAGACCAACCGGAATGGGGTCGCCCTTCTTAACGCCCTTTTTGCTGTTGGAGCTCGCGTACACGCGGCCCGTGTCCAGGCCGGCGATGTCATCGACCGTAAGCTGGTAGAAGTCCGCGACATCGTGGATCAGGCCGGCGGCGATCATCTTGTCGACGATCTCGTCACCCAGGCCGTCAACGTCCATGCAGCCGCGGCTCACCCAGTGGAGCAGGCGCTCCTTGAGCTGCGCAGGGCAGTCGATGGAGACGCAGCGGTAAGCGACCTCGCCGTCCTCGTGGACCACGGGGCTGCCGCACACGGGGCAGACCTCGGGCATGTGCCAGTCGACCGAATCGGCCGGGCGCTTGTCGAGCACCGGGCCCACGACCTCGGGAATCACGTCACCCGCCTTGTGCACGATGATGGTATCGCCCTCGCGCACGTTTTTGCGGCGGATCTCGTCGATGTTGTGCAGCGTGGCGCGCGCGATGGTGGAGCCGGCAACCGTCACCGGATCGAACTCCGCGACCGGCGTGAGCACGCCGGTGCGGCCCACCTGAATGCGAATCTCGCGCAGGATGGTCTGCTTTTCCTCGGGCGGGAACTTAAAGGCGATGGCCCAGCGCGGTGCGCGGGCGGTAAAGCCCAGGTCGAGCTGCTGCTGGAAGCTGTCGACCTTTACGACCACGCCGTCGATGTCGTAGTCCAGGTCACCGCGATGCTCGAGCGCCTGGGCGCAGAACTCGTGAACCTCGGCCGGCGTGGCGCAGCGGGCCACGTTGGGGTTGACGCTAAAGCCGGCGCTGCGCAGCCAGTCGAGGAACTCGCGCTGGCTATGGACGTGCAGCGGATCGGTATCGGCGATGGCGTAGATAAAGGTAGCCAAGTCGCGACGCGCCGTGACCTTGGGATCCTTTTGGCGCAAGGATCCGGCGGCGGCGTTGCGCGGGTTGGCGAAGGGATCGCGGCCCTCGGCATCGGCCTCGTCGTTCAGGCGCACAAAGCTGCCCTTGGGCATGTAGACCTCGCCGCGGACCTCTATGGCGCGCTCGCGGTCGGCGCCCATGTGGACGAGTGCCGGCTCGGACAGGTGCATGGGCACGTCCTTGATGGTGCGCACGTTGAGTGACACATCCTCGCCCGTGGTGCCGTCACCGCGCGTAGCCGCGCGCACGAAGGTGCCATTCTGGTAGGTAAGCGCCACGCCCAAGCCATCGATCTTGAGCTCGCAGGTATAGGTGACGCTGCCGGCACCGAGTGCATCCTCGGTGCGCTGGAGCCATGCGTCGAGCTCATCCAGATCCATGGCGTCGTCCATGGAATACATGCGCGCCATGTGCGTGACCGGCGTAAACTGTTCGCTCACATAGCCGCCCACGCGCTGGGTATAGCTGTCGGGCGTCACAAGGTCGGGGTAGGCCGCCTCGATTTCCTGCAGCTCAACGAGCATCTTGTCGAAGGCGGCATCCGTGATCTCGGGCGCATCGAGCATATAGTAGCGGTACGCGTGGTAATCGAGCTCGTGGCGCAGCTCGGCCGCGCGCGCCGCCGCCTTGGCGCGGGCATCGGTCGGTGCAGCGGCATCCGCGCTCGCGGGCGTTTCGGTATCGATGTCCACGCCGTCACCAAACAGGCTCGATTGCTCCATAGCGGCACTCCTTCGCTCGATTTCAAACGGATACAAGAGTACCACCGGTCGCGACAGGGCCGAATAGCCCTTTCAAACCGCACCGAATCGGCAGCCGCCAGACCGGGGTGAGTCACCACGCCAGCTCAAAATGATCCGTTTTCCTCCGTCCCTGGGAGACCATTATGGAAAGAGGGGCTGTCCCGCGCATGGCGGGGCAGCCCCTCTGGCTTCGATGTGTGTGAAACGGCTCGCTAGAATCCCTGGCCGTAACCCTGACCCTGGCCCTGGCCCTGCTGGCCGAGCAGCTCCTCCAGGTACTGGCGCAGCTGCTCGTCGGTGATGCCGCCGTTGCCGGTGTCGGTCGAGCTGTCGTCCTGCTGCTGGTTCTGCAGCTCCTCGTCGGAGCCCAGCTCGACGGTGACCTTCTTCTCTTCCTTGCCGCGCACGAGTGTGATCTCGACCTTCTCGCCCACCTCGTGGCTGCGCAGCGCGATGATCAGGCCATCGGCGCTCGTGATCTCGTCATCGCCCAGCTTGGTGATGACGTCGCCCTCTTGGATGCCAGCCTTGGCGGCAGGACCGTCCTCGACAACGCTCGCCACGTACGCGCCGCTATCGGTGCTCAGCTTGTTGGTGCGGGCGTTGAGCGCGTTGACGCTCGAGAGCGTGGCGCCCAGATACGGATGCACCGGCGTCTTGCCGTCGATAATCTGGTCGGCGATGTTCTTGGCGTAGTTGACCGGAATGGCAAAGCCAACGCCCGAGCTGGAACCCGAGTAGCTCTCGATGAGCGAGTTGATACCTACAAGCTCGCCGTTATCGTTGACGAGCGCGCCGCCGGAGTTACCCGGGTTTATGGCGGCATCGGTCTGGATCATGTTGGCATAGATGGTGTTACCGCTGGTAGAGCTCATGGCCGTGGAGCGATAGAGCGCCGAGACAATACCCGTGGAGACAGACTGCTCGTTGCCGAACGGCGAACCGATCGCCATAACCCACTCGCCCACGTTGAGCTTGGAGGAGTCACCGATCTCGATCGGGGTGAGCTTGGAGGCGTCGGCATCCTTGAGCTTAATGACGGCCAGGTCGCTCGAGGCATCGCTGCCCACGAACTCGGCCTCATAGGTGGTGCCGTCGTCCATGGTTACCACGTACTGGTCGTAGCCGTCGACCACGTGGTTGTTGGTGAGGATATGACCCTCGGTATCGAGCACAACGCCCGAGCCGACGCTGCCCGAGCTATCCGACTCGTCGGCAGACTGCGAAAGCGAGCTGCTCTGGCTACCGCTCGAGGTGGCCGTAATGGAGACCACCGAAGGCAGCGACTTGGCGGCAACGGCCTCGGCCAGCGTGGTGTCCTCGGAGTCGATGGTGATCTTTTGCGTGCTAGAGCTGCCGGTAGCGCCCGCCGTCACGGCGTTCTTGCCGCCACCAATATTGAGCGTGCCACTCATAACGAGCGCGATGACCAGCAGGGCACCACATGCGCAGCCGGCGAGCGCCGTCAGAAAAACGGGCAGCTTTTTGGTCTTGGTCTTGACCACCGTGTGCTTGTTCACGACCTGTTGGCCACCCAGCGGCTGGCCGGTCTGCGTGTCGTAGGCCTGCACATAGGGAATGTTGTTGCCGCCGGCAGGCGTCGACTCCACCTGCACGCGCGGCTGCTGCTGAGTCTCGCCAGCGTTGCCCGCGTCCTGGGGACGCTGGGAATCGTTCTCGCTCATAGCTGCGATCCTTTCGTCTAATAACCAAAGGCCCGCCAAACATGTGGCGGGCCATCATTGTTCACGTTGAGTTGTACCCCAAGCTGGGCAGTCCCGAGCACTAGATGCCAAGATTTCAGCTTTGCTTAAGTAATGACATGCTTATAGGCCAATTCGTTTTATGCCGTCATGTCTATTCGATATAGCAGTCGATAGCAAAACTATATGTTGAATCGTTAATAAAGTCTGTAATCGTCGCGCCCATACCCGATCCGCACGTCCACTTATCCTTCTCCGCATCGTATGGCGTTGGCCCCCACCCCGTTTCATATGATGCTTCGCTTTCTGTGAAGTAGTTCATCACATATTTATCTTTCTGCATGAGCGCATACCAAGCGTTTGCATACATCACAAGCGGATCGGTTTGAATTATCGAATATTTTCCTGACCGAATTGCAATGCTTTGCCCATCTTCAGAATATTCAACAACGATCTCAATCTTTGCCAACACCGGCAGTGAATCATCTGACTCTCTATGAACCGTCACCAAATTCTTAGTTGCCGCTCTTGTCAGGGACGCTGCACCGTCATTATTCCTGTTTATGCTGCCAACAGCCATTTTTCTATTTCCGGCACCCAAGACATCTTTGCTTCGCGCCGAGGACACAATCACCCCAGCCTCATTCCGAACTATCATGTCGGTCACAAGCGTCAATCGTTTTTGCGCATTCGTAAGCTGCGCAGCGTTGGCCCCTCTCGCCCCGGCAAACATAACAGCTCCTGATGCCAAGACGAATAGCTGTCTTCTGTTGATCATTCCTCTCGCTCCTCACCGATTTAGTTAACTTTTTCCATATAGTAGGGATGCAAAGTTTCCTCTTCTAAATTGGCATCACTTGCGAAGAATAGAATCCATTTCTCTCCCGCCTTCAGCCCTGAAGCAGTTCCGGTATTAAAGTAACTACGGATATCAATCTCTTTCCGCCCTCCGCTTGACACGAGAGCCTCAAATTGTCCGTTATGAATATCCGACAGCGTCTGCACTTCAACTGAAATATGTTCGTCATCTTTTCCACCGACGACCGAGGGGCTCGGTTGATAGGCCGCGACAACCAATATCCCAAGAAATGCGCAAAGAAGCCCCAGCGTTTTACGTATGCGCTTTCTATCATCTTCGCCGTCACTCTCCACAATACGTCCCTTCATGCGATATATAAATCGTTGTGTCATATGGAAGAAAACGCAGCTGATTGAACCAACCATCCCAGACAACAAGCATATATTTCTTATCATTTGAATATGTATTATGCATAGCCACATATCCCGCAACAGCCATCGCATGAGCGTCATGGCTTGACCTGAGAGTCCCAGAAAAGATACTGAGATTTCCAGAATCTGCAGTTGCCCTGAAAGAATCCCAAGATGGATACCAAGCAAATGATGTCTCAAGCCTTTTCCCGCGCCTAGCACAGAACTCCTTAATAGCCGGGGCAGCATTTGGAGATGGAGTCCCTCCTTGGGTAAAGTAAAGGCCCGTAGCTTGATCGAATGACTTATTTGGTTTGCCGGATGTTCCCGATAACTGCCAAAGCTCATGATATAAGTCTGGCAATTTGAGCCGGTTTAGCGTTACATAATGGCTGCTTACCGCAAACATCGCAGACACATCGCAAGCATAGGTCCCCGTTTCTTTAATAACCTCTGATTGTGTAGGCGTTATCATCCCTGAAATAGTTTTACTTGCGTCAATGACATATCCTTGTTTATACAGGTCTTTGGGCAATACGAAAACATCCTCGAACCCGCCTGGAGATCCGCTGCGGCTATTTCCCACAGAAAACACCGCTGTTGACCGGCATCCCTTCTCATCTAAAACAACGTTATTATCCAGATCTGCAATACCAAAAGACAGCTCGTCAAATTTCAAAGCAACGATGTCATCTTGGGATGCGAGAAGGGCTATTTCATCGCTTGTATTCTCAATGGGCATAGGGGCGTTCGGAGCCAAGCAGTATTCGCTGATCCACCAAGATCGCTCTGAATCAAATACGACGTAGCCATAGTTAACGTCATCCCGCTTCGCGCGAACGATATACCCGATTGATTCCCCATCGGAATTCACCATTTTTACTGGGTCACAAGCGGTCACCGGCTCATCCGATACGTCATCAAAGAAAGCTTGCGCTTGCTCCACAGCTATTTGCGGTGTGACACGAACCAAGTCGTCGTCTCCAAAAACCAACCTTGGAGACATCAGGGCGGCAAGCAACACTATGAATCCGACAATCACCTTTCTCGAATAACGCATTTCTTCCTCCATCCGTGTAGTAGGGAGATACGGTAACTAAATGATATTCGTGAGATAGTGCTATACGTTTGATATTGTTTTTACTGACACACTTTAAATCGGTGAAAGGTCTTCTTTTTCGCCCTAAACGAGAAAAGGGTACTGGAGAAATCTCCGGTACCCTCACATTCCTCTATTTACTTGCTAGTCCTTAAACAGATAGCCCACGCCGCGGACGGTGGTGATGTGTGCCGCGATCTGCGGACCCACCTTGGAGCGAATGCGTCGGATGTGCACGTCGACGGTGCGCGTGCCGCCGCAGTACTCGAAGCCCCACACGCGGTGCAGCAGCACCTCGCGGCTGTAGGCGCGGTTGGGATGTGTCGCCAAAAAGCTCAGCAGCGAGTACTCCATCAGCGTCAGGTCAATGGGCTCGTTATCGAGTGTCACCTGGTAGGTAGCCAGGTTGATCTCGAGGTTGTCGATGTTGAGCACATCGTCGGCGGCGACGGTCTCCTCCTCGCCCATCAGACGCTGCGCACGAGCCTTGAGCTCGCTGGGCGTCGCCGTGGGGCATACAAAGTCGGCATGCGCGTGATTCGGCAGGCGCAGGGTGCCGAGCGCCTCGTCGTCAACGATCACCAGCATGGGGACACCGCCGCGATCGTCAAGCCACTTGGCAATCTGATCGATGCGGTCGCTGCGGATGCCATCGGAATCGAGGATCAGCAGGTCAAAGTCGTGCGCTGCAGTCGGCGAATCGGGGGTTGCCAGGCTCACCTCGACACCCAGGGTGGTCGTCAAGCTGCGGGCAAACTCGTGGAAGCGCGTCGTGCGCGCCATGAACAGGGCACTCTTTTCGGACATATCGGCCTCCAAGGAAATGAGCTCAATCGTACTGGAACAAGCCAGCGCGATTAGGAGTTCGCCAGATAATGCTTGATCTCCCACTCGGTGATCGTGGACTCAAACTTATGCCACTCGTTGCGCTTCTTTTTGAGGAAGAAGCTGTGGATGTGCTCGCCAAGGGCATCCTTCATAAACTGCGAATCCTCAAAGACGTCGAGCGCCTCTTTGAGCGAGCGCGGCAGCGGCGTGTAGCCGGCCTCGAGCATCTGACGGTCGGTGAGTTTAAGCGTCTCGGCCGTTGCCTCGGGCGGGAGCTCCAGCTTGCGCTCGATGCCATCGAGACCAGCCGCCAGCGTGACGGCGTTGACCAGATACGGATTGGCCATGGGATCGGGACTGCGCAGCTCGATGCGCGTGGACAGCTGCTTGCCGGGCTTGTAGACCGGGATGCGGATCATGCTCGCGCGGTTGCGCAGGCCCCACGTGGCGTACTGCGGCACGGAGTCGCCGCCCGTGGTGATGCGCTTGTACGAGTTGACCGTGGGGTTGGTGATGGCGCTGATCTCGCGCGCGTGCGCCAAGATGCCGGCCATATAGTGCTTGGCGGTATCGGAGAGATGATACTTCTCGTCGTCCTCGCCCCAAAAGACGTTGTTGCCGTCGTGGTCGAACAGCGACTGATGCAAAAACATAGCGCTGCCGTCCTCGCCCGCCAACGGCTTGGGCATAAAGGAGGCGTGGCAACCGCTCTCGTAGGCCTGCTGCTTAATGATGAGCTTGGCCGTAGTGATGGCGTCGGACATGCTCAGGGCCTCGGCGTGGCGCAGGCTCATGCCATGCTGCGAGCGACCGGCGGCGTGGAAGGTGTACTCCACGGGCACGGACATCTTCTCGAGCGTGAGGACCGTGTTGCGGCGCAGGTCGCGAGCGGCGTCGCTCACCGAAAGATCGAAGTAGCCCACGTTGTCGAGCGGCTCGGGGGTGTGCTCGTCGGGGAAGTAGTAATACTCCAGCTCGGC
>ERZ1026866.799-NODE-799-length-17901-cov-4.916956_pt1 | contig 17901 bp, 18 predicted proteins | sample MGYA00380163_ERZ1026866 | MGnify/ENA primary metagenome ERZ1026866 (study PRJEB33269, sample SAMEA4719799) | human gut metagenome | biome: human-associated habitat; feature: organic feature; material: feces | place: Cameroon | collected 2013-10 ...
ACAGCTCAGGCAACTCATCAATCTTATAATGTCTCAGCTTAGCACCAAACGGAGTAATTCTACTATCACCAGCCACCGAAACAGAAGAGCCCGAATGCTTCACCGTCATCGAACGGAACTTATGACAAGTAAACAACTTGCCATCCTTTCCCACTCTCTTCTGACAGAAGAAAGCCGGACCACCCGGCATCTTCTTATGGATTAAAAACGCTACAATGGGGAATATCCACCAAATCAAAAGCAGTCCCAATAGGGACGCAACAATGTCAAAGAGTCTTTTGAATATCATAAATAAATTTATATTGATTTGTATTAATTCTATTTTATTCGTTATATTTCGTCAAATTTTCCTTTTTCAAAGTTTCCTCCAACTGATAGAACAGAGAATCTTGATAATTAGAAACGTAAGCTGTCCGATTAAAGAAATTGAAACAATGAGACTTAAATAAGAACCTTTTCTCTGAGTCATTATGAAGGTCCAATTCATTTTCCCCGTTTCTCTTCACCCTTCATAATCTTCCAAAGAGATTCAAATTGATAAAAATCGGTATACCCCTGTGTCATAAATTAATTATTAAAAGTCTATATCATTACGATGCTCTATATAAAAGACTTTTTGCATATCATCAGTTTTTACATCAACTATTATTTTCTTACGACTAAGTTCAAGCAGGATATATTCAACTATATGACGGCGTGTAGAATTGTATTTACCAAAGAATAATATGCGATACTTTTTATTGGTCATACATCGATCAACAAAATCTACTACAGCTTTTTCCTTAAAGTATGGTTTGCCATATTTCTCATTAGGAAACTTTACATCGAAGGCTTCCATTAAGTCTTCTCCATAAAGAATATTGTCTATTATAGATTGGATACAACTGTTACAGATATTACTTCTTATTATCTTTACTATCCAAGTGATAGTAATACCAATAATTATAAAACTACCAATAAAACCACCGACCCCAATGTTTGCCACAATATTTTGGACTTGTGGTATAAACAATGATAACGAAGCAATAGCAGAACTTAATCCCAAAATATTTCCTCGTTTTTTGGGCTTGTAAATGTCTGTGAGATCTTCTTTTGAAGTCTTTGTTGATTGTTTCAAGAAGTCATCAATAGCCTTCTCTTTATCGTTCAATTCTCTCTTGTTTCCTTCAATAACAATTTCTAAGTATGATATTTTCTCTTGAAGTTTCAGTATTTTAAGGTCCTTTTCTGTTATATTGTTTATTGTTTCTATTTCTTCTACATCACGAGATTTGTCATAAACTATAACTTGTCCTTTAGCTCTTTGCTGCTCTATATAAATTTCCAATTTGTCACGTAAATCCCCCAGTTTTTTAAATCGTTCTTCCGCTATTTCTTTAGCTTTGTCTGAATATTTATCAGGATGACAAGAGATATACTCATTACTCAATTTTTTATATAAAGCAATAACATCTATCTCTGTTGTTATATTCAAGGCTTGTTTTACCTGTGCAATTATTTCTTCAGATATTTCTTTTGCCATAACAATTATTCATATATACCTAAAATTACCTCATTTCAGCTTTCCAAAATATTCCTACCTCTTTCTGCCATTTGTTTAGAAGAAAGAGCTAACCGCTTTTCATGCTCAATAACGAATGTATATGTTATTATATCTCCATTTTTAGAAAAATTGCCTTTCCTTACATTTTCCTTTCCATTATACAAGTAAAAATTAGATGCATAAAACAAATCACTCAAATAGTCTCTGAAAAGTTGCTCTAATTGGGATCTTTCATAGCAATCAAGTGCTTTTTCCACTGAAGATAATCTTGTACCGCCACCTCTTCTCTCAGCACCACAATCTTTCTTAAGTTCTAACGTAAATTTCTTCCTATCCTCAGTAACACTCATTACAATAGAATATCTTTTACCGCCATTGTATGTAATATTTCGCTGCGAATCCTTATCCAATACCATTTTGGCATATTTGCGTAGCGTTATAAACATAGTATCGAGACCAACCACTAACTCTTTTACATTTTCACCTACATTACTTTTAAGTAAATTATAATGCATTTTAAACTCCAATAATTGCATTACCGGTAAATGCTTAATTAGGTTAAACTCGTTACAGTTTTTTTGCATTTTTACGCCATACTCACTATGGCAATTATAACGCAACATAGTCATCTCCGACTCACTCAACTGTCCTCTTATCAATTTTGCATACAAGACCTTGTCGTTCGTTTCCAGACCTAATGTTGATACAAGCGAAGTCAGTAAATATAACATTCGAAAGTGAACTGCCAAATACAATCTATTATTAGAGTAAAAATCCACATATTCAGAAATAGCAGATTGCGTTCGTCTTAGATAATCATTATTATTATTAAAATCATTACAGATAAACTCACTTGCTATCTTTTCAAACGCTTTTCGCCCCGTAAGAAGCTCATTGCTTTTTTCAATAACATAGTTATCAATAGCATTTTGATAGCATGTCATAAAACGTTCGAACTTATTATTGAATACCTCTAACAATGTGTTGTACAGTTCCTTTCCACTTGCAATAGATATTTGATTATTAGTTTCTATAACACTTTGATTTACATTTTCTTGGCTTTGCAATGTTTTCACAAGCAAAAAAGCACTATAAAAAGCTACGATAGTACCAACAACGCCTCCAATAAAATCGCCATACGTTCCAAATAAACCATTGTCTATGGGATATTCATTGTCGAATTCGCGATTTAATGAGAACAAGATAATCATTGCACCAAATATCAATATACAGGTGATAATGATACCCCAAAACAAACCTTTCGATATTATTTCTGACTCTTGATTATTATCCGTCATATCATCTATTAATCAACAGCTATCTCTCTACAAAGAGTAGTCCCCTTTTTTATTTTTATGTTTTTTCCTTGCTGGCCATTACATTTAGGACAAAGAGGAGCTATATAAAAACCACCTGAATAATTATGAGAATGTGGTTCTGGTACTACCAGGTGTCCTCCTAAAGCAATATTCTCATTTTCATTCAGCCCCATCAAACCATACATTTTTTTCAACATCTGTGGAATCTCATCAACAAAAATCATTTTGCCACAACTACTGCATTCCAAAGAAGATTCATGATTACCTGACATAGCACGCCAATAATCAATCCAAGAATAGCCTTTTGGCGCTTTCCTCTCTGATGTATTATTTCCATTTTGAAGTAACACATCATCACTAACACACAAAGTAATATAGTCCTTGTTGTTAGCCTCTATTTCCTTTTTATATTCGTCAAATTTATTCATTTTTTCACTATTTATTACATCATCTTTCCTCAAACACCTCTATACATCATATTCTGTCTTACACGTTCCAATAGGGATGCAACAATGTCAAAGAGTCTTTTGAATATCATTTTATCTAAATATATTGTTTCCAAATTAATCCATCGTTTCATTGAGGAATTGATACCTCACACATAGCTTCATTCGTAGCTAAGAAAATCCATTTAAAGGTATTGTATCTTTTTTCGATGTCCATTCCCCAACTGATTCCAATATTTTCTATTTCTTTTTCAATATTGTCTTCGGTTATTTCATCAATAGATAAATGCTTATTATTTTGATGAACCCAACAATTCCATGCCTCACTACCTATTAATAAACGTTTCCTTTCTTCAACAGGCATTGTGGAAGGAAGCATTTTCTTCAGTCTGAACTTTGCGAGTTCCCATATATACATCACCCTATATGTGGGATTTTGTCTTTGCTTCTCTTGTTCTTCTAAAAGAATGGCTATAAATTCAGGATCTTGTAATTCTGGCTGCTGAGACCAATAATCATTTAAAGCATCAGCATCAGACTTTTGCATTTCTTCTATACGCTTATAGTCTTCTGCTTTATATCTTACAACATAAGGGCTATCACTTTGTTTTGGTTTATTGCCATACCATAGTTGTTCTACTATTGGTGGATTCACTGCAAATATTGAAGAGTTTAAACTATAATCTGTCTTACGTAAATCCTTATAAGGTATAAACCACGACTCATTTCTATAGTATACATTTAATAAATATAAAGCAGCCAAAGCATGCAATACAGCTTTTACATTACCATGCTTTAGAGAAGCAAACCTATCATGTTTTACTGCTTGATATGCCTTACCCCAATATGTTCCTCCTCTTTTATGAGCTTCTTTTAATGGTCTCAACACTCTATTTTCATCTTTCGTAAGATTGAAGAAAGGCGCAACAACTAAAACCTTTTTGTTATGAGTTTTCCACTTTATATCAATTAGTTTCAAGCAGTCCTCATCAAAAAACAGTGCTTTATCACCCCGCTCTTTTGTGCCACCATTAGCATGATACAATTCTTTTGAGATTGCCTCTATTTGAACGCAAATACGCACTAATAAGTCTGCCAAATGTGGGGAAAAAGTGTTCAGTTGTGCATCATAGGATTGCGTTGTTTCCGTACCATTATGTCGCACAGTTATCTCATCTGTAATAAAGATGTATCTTGACACTTCTATCATTTCTTTTTCGAGATTCAAATATGTTTGCCAAAAAATATCAGACTTATTCATTCTATATTGTTTATATGATTAGCATTTCAATTTATTATTCACTATAAATACCCATGCCTTTTCCTCCATCCATAATGCCAAACTTGGAAGAATGGTATCCACATGGCTTCATTGGCATAGGGCAACATTAGTTTTAGATTATGCTTCAATTGCAACAATCCTTTCTCCAATTTATTACGCCCATGCTTTAAATCAAGAGCCTTGCCGAAGTTTCCTCCAGCCATAATACTATCCAATAAATGCGAGCCTAGTTTCGGTTGTGGACTGCACAACATCAAGTCTTCTTCCAACAAGAACACCTGTTGCATGACATACATCACAGCCCCGACAAACTTCCTTAATCCTACAGAACATAACACATTATAAGCCTCACTCCGTTCTTCTTGAGAAGAATGTTTCAATATAAAGTAATAGTCCATAAGTTGCCTAAGACCTATACCTTCTTCAAACACATGTCGGTTGATATGCACCATAGAGTGTACAAGATTGAAGAATATAGTAGGATAAGCAAAGCCAACTTTCTCATCATAATGTGCAAATTGCTCTGATGCCTGTGATGCAAAGAACAATTGCAGTCTTCTATTCAAAATTGGATTATACATCCAGCTTGGACAGAAATGAATCTCTACGGGCACATCCTTAAAGAACTCAGCAGTTGCATGAACTAAATGAACATCGTAAACTTTAACACCTTTAGAACGTATATAATTTACAATATCATCTCGCTTACCTTCCACCCAAAGATCTATATCACCACAACGTCTGTGCTTAGGATTAGGATAAAGCAATGCAATACCTTGACCCTTAAGTACACAAGTTCTGAATTTTCCTTTGCTAAAGAAATCTGTTAATTGCTGAGCACGAAGATTGGTCAATTCATTACGTTGCTCTAACTGCAAAACACTTGCAATCCATTGTAGTTTTATTTTTTTGCTTTCCTGTACATTTTCAGAAAACTCTTGATATTTTAAGAATCCTTCAAATGAGATTCCATCAATAGCTTGCTTTATTGCTTTAGTACGTAAAGACTGCCATTCATGAGAAGAAGGGTGAAAGGATAACACAGAACATGAACCAACCGACAAACGAATCAACTCATAAAACAACTTATCCATAATCTCTATATATTTTCATTCATACTCTCTTTACTTCGAGAATCATGAATATGGTTCATCAATTCATCTATAGATGGGATTCTCATAAATTTTTAATGTATTAGTTACTAATTTCTATCACAACAAGCTTTCTTTTTCGTCAAAATGCATTGTTTCTCAGCATCGGAAAAATTTGGATGTGAAAGATTTTTCATTATCTCCTTTTCTATTTAACTCGTCACACCAATCCCTTAAAGAAAGCCAGAACCGGCCTTGGCATCAAAAGGATGAAATTCTTAGCTTTCTGCTTTAACCTTGCCTTCAAAGATGTGCTTTGCCATAAAATCCTAACTGTATCTTCAATTGTCTGCCTTGAGTCTGCTAAAGAATCAAACAACTTCTTTCTTAATTCCGATTCAATATCATACTTCAATCCCCAACTTTGATAACTGATACAATCAGTTGCAGGATGTTGTTTGTATGTTATCTTATCCTTAACTTTTTCAAACAATGCCTTACCTTTCTCTGATGCATGATTCACAGTCACAAGCGAAACACCTCTTGTGTTCTTCAAGTAAGCCTTTCCCCAAAAATCCCCAATACGGATATCCGTAGAATCCATCGTGCTTCTGAGTTTGCAATCATAACAAGATTCGTTAAGCAACACATCCGAGAAGAATAATGTATAGAACTTATCGTTAATCTTAGGACTTGTAAACAGAGTTTTGCCACCTTTCTTCATCTGGGCAACATAATAACTACCCCATCCGTATACCTTACTTCTGAAACTCACATAATCATACGATTTTTCATGAGTTTTACCATTCACATATTCAAGATACCTCTTCCATACATTCATCGATGGACAACCATGACAATAGATGTCGATAAGGACAAAGTTATCACGTTTTTTACGCTTCTTCAAATACTTATCAATGGCAAATATATGACATGGAGTACCAAAGACAGCCACCTTGTCATTTAAGTGATTGTCTACAATTGACTTAAACGCATCGTATGTATAAGACTGAATATACTTCGACCCTCTGAACGAAAGACTCTCCTCACGTGTTTTAGCAACTGTATCTACTGCAATGTTCTTCTCTGTATTATACGTCACTCCAACACACAAGTACCCTTCATTCACAAGCTGTTCACAAAGAATATCACCAAGACCTCCAGACGTTGTACCACTAACAACCTCATCACTCTTGGCTGAAGCCGCATAGTTGAGAAGTTTGTCTACATCTTTATATTCTGGAATATTTGTGTACTTATAGCATACACTCTTGCAAATACCACAATCCACACACTTCTCCCCGTCAATCACAGGACGGTAGAAACCGTCCTGATTTAGATGAATGCCGATTGCCTGTTTAGGACAAACAGCTGCACACATCTGACAACTGGTGCATTCGTGCAGTGTATCTTTATCATGAATATTCATATCGTTACAATTCAATCATTTCTTTCAGGTAAGCCATAGAATCCTCTCTTCTGCGAATGACCTCTTTGGCTACATATTCATTGTCTTGTTTCTTTGCAAAGATAGAGTCAAGATTCCAGCTACCATCAATAACACGATTTTCCAAGCCATACTCCTTCAGCAAATTCAGCAACTTGTTGCTATTGTCACGAAGCTTAACAGCCAACTCTCTGCCAGTAATGATAGACATAACACTTCCATGGAATGTATCTGTCACAACACAATCAGCATACTTAAAGTAACGTAACAACTCAACGGGATCTGTATTGATATTGATATCGGCCCATCCATGATAGAATCCTGGACATACCACCTTCAATCCATGGCTATGAGCATACTCCACAATCTTCTTGGTCTCTTCTGGATCATTCATGCGAGTCTCATAAGCATACACCAAAAGATACTTAGGAAGTTTAGGGTCTTTTAATTCTTTCAATTCCTCTTCATATCCATAGAGAATAACAGGATCCACCACCAACTTAGAATCTCTACCTGTCAAATCCTTAGCAATATCAATAGAGTTTTGGTCACGCATTGCCAGTCCTTTCATTGAAGCCAAACCACTTCCCACAAATGCCTCGCAATGCAATTTCTTGATATCGTCAATCTTTGTCGGACCGAAACAGCCCGCATATGCAAAAACCTTATCTGTAGGAAGAGCGTGTCCAAAAAGAACTGGCGTAGGACCTGTATGAAGGGCAAAAACCTCATCACTACCTATAATGACAGCATCAAGATTTTCGCTTTCACTATAATAGTCACCTATCAAGTTCTCACGTTTCTTGAATTCTTCAAACAGTCCTTTCTTCCTTACATTAAACAAAAACACTTTCAAACCTCTATCGAAAAGATACTTCACATAAATACCTACCGATTTAATTCCAATTTCATATTTTGCTTTAAGTTCTCTACCCAAGAAATCATAATTTTTGTCAAACTGCAAAGCATGAGCATCTGCATTAAATTTCTGACGAAGTACTTTTATTAGAGCATTCATCTGTAGAATAGCACCATGGTTATGCACATCATAGTGCGTGATTATTCCTATTTTCATATCGTTGATTATTACTTTCTTGCTAATGTTCTAAATACCCAACCTCTCAACCAATTAGGCATAAGTATCTGAATGATGTATCTTTGAGCCACAAAATAGCGATATTCCATCTTTGTAATCATCTTGTTGTCTAATTGGAGTTTTTTGATACCCTTCTCACTCTCATAGTACTTACGACCACCTCTACGGGCATACTGATCCGCACCAGAACGAACATTAACTAGCACATCTGGCACATTTGCAAACTTACACTTTGCAATCATCATACGTACCCACAAATAGTAATCTTCATTCCAGAACCAATCCTGATAGTTACCTACTTTTAATACCGCATCTTTGCGGAACATCACAGTAACATGATTCAATGCACAACGACCTTTCATGAAATCATATATTTCGTCATTAACGCAAGGAACTACCCGTTTGCCAACTATATTGTTTGGTGTGTCAATAAATTCTGTCATTTGTCCACCAATAATATCCACTTCTGGATGCTGTTCCAAGTATTGCAACTGAAGTTCAAATCGATTTGGCAAACAGATATCATCACTATCCATTCTGGCTACAATATCATATTTTGCAGAATCCACTCCGAGCTCTAAAGCCTTGCCAAGACCACCATTCTGATTCAACCTTATGATATTGAATACTTCGGGATAGCGAGCATCATACTCATTCAACAGTTTGTCAAGTACCTCAGGCACCTGTCCATCACGTACAAGTACTATCTCTGTTGGCTTTACAGTTTGGTTTATGAGCATACTATCTAAAGCTACTCTCACAAACTCTGGTTTATCATTTTTGTATATTGATGTTATTATTGAAAATGGAGTCATATTAATATTATATTATTTCATATTTATAACTTCCTTATATATTGACTCGTACTTTGCAGCTAGTGACTTTATACCAAAGTTCTCTACAGCAACATTACGTGCAATTGTAGATTTCTCTTCTAAATTCCATGAAGACACATCACGTATACAAGAACAAAGTTCATCAACACTATTTTTATCAAAAATAGTTCCAGCTTCTGTACCTTCAACAATTTCCTCATGAGGACCAATATTAGATAAAATACAAGGAAGAGCACAAGACATTGCTTCCAATACCGTATTAGGTAAGCCCTCTGCCAATGATGCAGATATCAAAATATCCGCTGATTGCAGATAGTCTATAGGTGTATTAGTATGCCCGATAAAAATAATATTATGGAATCCTTGAGCACTTTCTTTAAGCATTTCTTCTTCAGCCCCACGACCTACAAATACAACGACAGAATCTTTTGGATTCAATCTCTTAAAAGCCTCAACAATCAGACCATTGTTCTTTCTATGTCTAAAACTTCCTAATACCAAATAGACTTTCTTGTCAACTGGCAAATTCAACCGTTTTCTAAGTTGTTGCTTTGCATCTTTTGAGAGCGGTTTAAAGAATTCTGTATTAACACCATTTTGAACACACTCTGCATTTATATGATAGTCTTTTATCAAAATCTTCTGTATTGATTTCGAGCAAGCTACTATTACATCCATTTTCTTTATTAACCATAAGTACAACCCATTAAAAAATGGCTGTATTAAAGGTGAATACCTTTCTGCTATCTCGTTTGGATTACATCGTTGTGTTATTACGATTTTAGCTTTAGTGTGAGCAAACAATGCAACAAAGCATACTCTCAAACCACTTGCATGAATAACATCAATAGCATTGTTTTTCACATATCGGCGCAATTTGGGTATTGCAAACAATGTCTTCCACAAAGGTTCATTAAATTGGGCTATATTAATTCCTGCCTCTTTATATCTATAAAGCCACGAATCTTCCGCGACTTCTGGGTCCAAAGTAACAAAAGTAGAATGAACTCGGCCATTCTGCTTCATGCCGTTCAAAATATTCAAACCCTGATTAATAGGACCTGATGTTTTTGCACGACTTACAAAGTATATAGTATTCATTAAACGAAAAAATTACTTAACGGTTATGCTTCTTGTATTTCCTCTCTTAGCACATCTAACATTGCTGTACCATATTTTAAATCTGGCTCAACATAATTAGATTCTCCCCATTCATTCCATGATTTTAACATCACTATATTGTGCTCATGATCTTTTCCTTTAATGTGCTCAAGAACATCCTTTATGTGTAGTCTCCATGTTTCAGGGGTGAAATTATAGAAGATAGAAGCAGCACGTCCTGCTCTTGGTGAACGATCATAACCTGCTAATAAAGTTGGATATACATTGGATTTCTTTGTTTCGTCTGTTACCAATAGCTTATATCGTTTGCCAAAATCTGCCTTAAGCAAGTTAGTAGTAACTCCGAATAAAACTTGTATACCTCGTCTTACTATTTGCACTAAATTACGTTTGACATGTCCTTGAATTGCAGTAATTTCGCGATTTTCGTATAGGGCATCAAAACCAAGGTCAAACCAGTTTTTGCCAACTTCTACATTTCTAGCAACAAAGTGAATACCTTTTAATCCATTCTTTATTGCCAATTCTCTCCATGTTTGAATCAATAACTTTATTTCATCAGAATGATCATTAGGATTCCAAATCACAAACATTGGCTTTCCATCTACTGTAATGTATCGCGGATCTTTAAAAGCAGGAAGATTGTACATGAAGTGTTCCGTATATTGTTTTACTCCATCATACTTTTGCTCCATAATCATTGTCTTTCCCTCTTTCTTGCTAGCATCACGCTTCCAAGTAAGTGTTTGCCAACTGTCATTAGCCCATCCTAAGCAGAAAGGATAATCTGGTTTCCCTGTTTTCAGAACTTCTTCAAATGGACGTTCTAAAAGCATCTTGCCTCCACCAAAATAATACTGCCAATACATGAAGCCTTCAATGCCTGCTTTTTTTGCATACTCTGCTTGTAATTCGCGAACCTCTGGCATTCTCAAATCATAAAATCCAAAATCACGTGGGATACGTGGTTGATAATGACCTTTGAAAAGAGGTCGTGCTTGTGCTACATTTGTCCATTCTGTAAATCCCTTACCCCATACTTCATCATTCTCAGGAATTGGATGATACTGCGGTAAATATATTGCAATTACTCTTGCTCTTGTTTTCATAAGTTTATTTATTAAATTATTTCAAATACTCTTTTTAATTCTTTTTCTTTGTCTTCCCAATAATCTTTCCAATTGATGTCTTTTCTTTGTTTCAGCATCTTTTCTCTATATTCTTCTATTGTGCAGATAAAATGAGCAGGAACTCCAGCCCATACTTGACCTTTTGGTATGCTTTTAGTTACAATACTACCCCCCAACAACGCAGTTATCTCCGATACATACATTGGGAAGAATCATTGTCCCCATTCCAATAAAGCAATTGCTACCTACACTAATAGGCCCAATTTTATAAAATGGAGCATCTTGTGGATACAAGTGATCAAGCACCCATCTGCCACCATCATGAGTAATAAAAGACACGCCCGATGAAATATTTGTACTTTCACCTATACTGATTAACCAAGGTTCGCTACTAAATGAAGGACAATCTACAAAATTTGTTCCTTTGCCAACCTTAACACCTATTTTACGTGCATATTTGACATGATTTCGAATGTATATTATCTTCCACAACTTCCTAATTATTGGAAATAAAGTTTGTTTAATATGTTTCATTTCGTATTATTTTAGCAGTGTGTCATCTGATTGTTATTTATGTAGTATTTGTTTATACACATGGTATAATTGTTCGGTGTTCCCTTCTATTGTATAATTATCCAATACCACTTTATATGCAGTGTCTACCATATCTCCAAACTTAGATGGATTATTCATACACACCTGAAGTATGGCTTCGGATAGTTCTTTGGTTGAATTGAACCTTATACCTATTTCTTTACCTGCTATATGCAATCCATTATCAAACTGTTCTTTGGTTCCTGCTACATCTCGTCCAATAACAAGAGTCTTATTTAGCATAGCTTCTACAGTGATAAATCCAAAACCCTCATAATAACTTGGAACCAACAAAGCCGTGGCATTCGCCATTAAATCATAGACATCTGTGCGGAATCCTAAATATTTTATCTTTTCAGCGTTTTCTCTAATAGATATTTCATGTTTAATATTTACATAATCCTTTCCTGCTATCCATAGCTCGTATTCGGGTATTTTATCTGCTACAGCATTAAATGCGAAAAGAGCATCATAGATACCTTTCCCCTTTTGGAGAGAACCGACAAACAACAAATATTTTTTCTTTTCAATAACATTTGCAGGGACAACATTTGCAGGGAATACGCCGTCGTATATAACACAATCTTTAGAGGATGTCAGAGCAAAATGATGAAATACAGCCTTTGTTATTGCAATACAACGATTGTTTTTCAATCCATATAACTCTTTAACTTTCTTTTCGCCACCCAACGGCACCCCAAAAAAATCTTTCGACATAAACTCGCGTACATGCCAAACATGAGGTATATTCTGTTCATTCGCTATTTTTGCTCCAAACCGAATAACCCCACTATTAGAGTGTATTATATCTGGCTGTTCTGCCAAGACTATTTTCCTAAATCGATGTTCTGCTAGTTTGTTATATAATAACGTTCTTATTAAACGATATGGATATAAAATGTAATCAGTTAAGAATTTTCTCCGAGGGTATATTGCATTATAGTGCATTACATAATACACCTTTACTCCCATTTCATGAAACTTATCAGCTAATGGTCCTGTACATGGAAGTACAACAATAGGTACAATCCCTATTTTCAACATACCTCTTATAATATTCAAGAGAGCCAAACCTGCGCCCTGAATACCGGAGCTATGGTTTATATAAATAATCTTCATTTTGCCAGTGTATTTGATATTTCTTTATTCTGCATAAAAGTTGTTCCACATATCGTAGCAATAACTATACACCACCACGTCGGATATGCATTTTGAAGCAATAACAATAAAATCATGATAACCAAAAGAAATGCATTTCGACGATGTTTGTAAATTAAAAGCTTATAGGTAGAGAAAAAACTAAGAATTAATAATACGCATCCAATCAATCCATATTGAACTATGAATTTTTTGTATCCCGCGACTCCTTTCTCTGACATCTCTGCATTAAAATAACGTCCCGTTAGAATATCACTTGATGATACAACATCTTCAAACTGTCTATCAAGATAAACACTTGAGCGATTATCTCCTACAAAGTGCCCATTATCAAATTGCATTCTTCTAAATATCAAGTCGTCAAAAACATTGTTCTCAAAAGAATTTTGCATAAAGATAGCTACAGAACAAATCAATATAGCACTTAAAAGTACAGATATAAATTTACTTTTCTTTGATTGTTTATCGAACAGGAATAATACACTGTATCCAATCATCATCATCATATAGCCAGCTAAAGATAAGGATAACATTTGAGCAATAAATAGAATCAGAACATATCTATTTTTCAAATTATATTTATTTATAAAAAGAAGAGGAGCCAATCCCATCGTCATATGTCCTGGTTCCAAGAATACACTTTGAAACCTAAACAATTCTTTTTGCAAGAAAAAATAATGGTTATCCATAAAATATTGTTGATATTCAACAATAGTTCCTGGAAAAGAAACGCCAGACAAGAACAGTATATAAGCGCCTAATGATATTGACATGAGTATTGCAAACCATTTCGTGATGAATTCAATCAATTGTATTTTATACTCGTATTTAAGACTCACAATATAGCATAATATCAACCATTGTATAATAAGCTCTAAACTTCCAAATATATTACTATACTTAGACAACCATAAATATAAGCATAAAAAAAGTATACTTACAATTATGGAACTTTTATTACGCTGAAATATTTTAGTTTGAAAACCGACAAATGCAGTTATCCCCAATGCTCCTAAAGACAAATAGGCATTCTCATATTCAAACGTAAACCATGGATACATTGAATGAATAAAGAGAAAAAGCATTGTTATGTAAAATATGTTTTTTAATATACTATTTTTCATTTGAGCCTACAACTTTGTCTATGTAATTGTATGATTTTTTTAAATACCAATCTATTTTTTGCTTATATAGTGCAAAATCAATTTCAAGTTCAGGAACAGACATTGTTTCTATATCTATTAACCTGTTTGACATACCTACACTATTTAAAAAATTAATAGCTCTATCGTCAAGTTTTGTTCCAAGCAACAATGTTGAAAAAGGTTTCTCTAATTTCACACTAAAGGCCGTTCCGTGGAAAGAGGTTGTTACAATATACTTTGCATTAACAAAATATCCAACAAATTCACTAGGGGATACACTTTGTCTACAATCTCCCTTTCTAAAAGGTGAAACTTTTGCGACCAATTTAATAACCTTACAGCCAAATAGTTTTGCTACTTTATCTGCATAATCATTAATACGTGGATCTTCTGGAACCGTATAAATAAGGACATAGTTCTTATCACGAGGCAACTTGGCAAACCGTTTCCACTGAACCTTTGACAACAATAAAACTGGGTCACATACACATATTGACTTTTGTGGAACTAAAGAATTAAAATAGGCGTTGATATTCTCTTCACGCACAGAAACGAAATCAAATCTATTGATAAGGTTCTTATAGTACTCTTTATCAACATTATTTATTATTGTACTTGCAGCATAAGATGCTAATATACAATTGGGATGCAAAAAATTGCCTGCAAATAATTTGTCTTCACCTCTTGTAATGTGCTTGTTCCATACTTGATCACTTCCAACAAAAATCAGGTCATATCCATCTGAAGAAAAATCGCTACTATTTTCTATGCATTCATTTAATGGAAGTGACTTTATAAAGTCATTAAAAGCATTTCTTCTTTTAATAATCGGTATTAAACTAATAAGGATATTTGCTAAGATAAACAATTTGCCTTTAACATTACTTTCTTTCATTATAGAATGTGGCAAAATACAATCTTGCTCTTTAAAATATTTAGGATAATAGTCAATTATACAAGCATCATGCCCCAATGATTTTAAATATGTAACTAATGCATAAGACTGTAAGACAGCACCATAATTCTTTGCCCTATGAAATGTTAGAATTCCTATACGCATAATTTTTTATTTTTTTAATTTTTTCTTAATAATACAATTCCAAATAACTTGTCTTTCTATTGACGTCATACCTACAATAATAATAATTGCTATTGCCATAAATACAATTACTACCATTGAGAAGAAAGCCCCAATAGACGTTCCGCTGAAGGCTTTATGTATAAAGTATGATAATAATACAGTAAGAGTACTAACCATCATTATAGATCTCATCACATTCTTTAAATAGCCTTTTAGAGGCATGCCAACCATATTGTTAGCAAATAAGATTCTTAATATTTGTGACACTATTGCAATAACCAATGCCACATACATTGTAACTTGTGGCTCACTACCAAATTTTAGGAACAGCCATGATAAGGGTAAGGTCATAATCAACAACCCACCAGTAACAATCTGATACCATTTAATTCTTCCTGTTGCGGCAGTTGCAGTTTGAAGAGGGTAGGCTGTACTATCAACTATTGCAACAAGAATTACAAGGCGAGAAAATAATACTGTATATTGGGGAACATCTTTCAACCAAATATTCAAAATAAACGGCATCTCAAAAAATATCGGTAGAGACAACAACAAAATCAAGAAAAAGCAATATCTAGAAGACCTATATATTAGTTTATAAAGTTCGTCTGTTTCTGACGCTGCATAATATTTCGTAATTTGTGGCTGAACAGCTTTAAAGAAATTCAAAACGAACTGATTAATTGCACTATTTACTTGGTAGGCTATGGCTCTAGCTGCATTGACAATAGGATTAAAGTATATATTTAGAAGAATATTTATTCCTTGACTTCTAAAAACGCCAGATAATGCGCCAAATAGACTCCAGCCAGAATAATTCATTATTTCCTTAAAAATTTCAGGATACCAACGCATTCTTAGATGGCATTCTTTATATCTCCAAACTCCATATAACCCATAAAAAAAGCTAACGAAAAATGTGATAGCGAACATGAGAATGGAATATACGATTAATTTGTCGCAGGAAGAATTTGAAATACAATAAGTCAACAATAGTTTAGCAAAGACCTCCACTAATCCAACTATCGCATAAACATTCATTCTTTCATGCGCAATAATTATAGAGTTAAAAGGAACCGATAATAAGTTTACAACAAAAGAAGCAATTGCAAGCTGGAAAACCCACATTGCAGAATAAACCCTGTTTAAAGGGATTACAAGTTGACTACTAACAAACCAGATACCTAATGTTTCTGCTATGACAACTATAAAAATTATTATACCAATGTAGCACCAACATGACATTGTGAAATATCTTGCCAGGCCTTCATTATCATTTTTCCCAATTGAAAATGCAAAAAAGCGTTGTGAAGCAGAGACCATTGTGGAAGTGAGGAATGAAAACATTGTAACCACTCCACCAACAACATTGTATATACCATAATCTTCTGCTCCTAATACATTCAATACTATACGAACTGTGTACAAAGACACTCCCATAACCATGAGCATCCTTGCATATAAGAAAAATGTATTTTTTGCTATTCGTTTGTTATTTTCTAATTTATTTACCACCATCTCTTATCTCTATTTCAAGTTTCGGGTCTTTATAGATTTGCCCTATGAAATTTTGGTACCTTTGAAACATTTTATTTTTGTCTGTTCTATTTGGCAACCATTTGAAAGTATTTATGTTTCTATCTGAAACAAAATCTTTTATATCGCTATACCCATATAATGCAAAAAGGAAATTTATATATCTTTTTTTATTATATATTCCACATACTCTCATTATTCTACCCCCCCATACAGCCAATTTTGCCTTAAAGCTATTCTTATAAGTTAGACCTACGTAAACACTTCCTAAAGTATAGGCGGGGGCTTCTTGAGTTATCTTTCGTATATGGGTAGCTTTTTCTGCGGCTGCTTTTTCTTCATCTATACTACCTTTTATTTTGTCCAGTTTTATAGAAAGAAGAACTCCATTAAGTTCTTTTCTTTTCAATTTTGAATCACGGTGACTGAAATCAAAATCATCAGGTGCCAAATGAACAATTGCTTTCTTTTCTATATCATAGAAAACTGCATCTATGAGATGTTCTGATAGACTACATCCAAAGCAACTTGAGTTGTTGTACAATGCAGCTCCCACTGTTCCTGGAAGATTCACTAATCCATAATACCCTTTGAACCCTTGATCTACACAATGGCGTGAAAGAACCGACACAGGCATTCCACACGCACATTCTATAAAATCATCTTCCACCCAGAATTGCTTCACCTTTTTTGTACTTAGAACAACCTTAGGGTTATAGCTATCCAGATAATATATATTTGAAGTATGACCTACTACTTCAAACTTGACATTTTGCGAACATAGAACATCAAGACTATTCACTAATTCTTTAACATTAGAAGGAGTTATCCACAAAGACGCAATTCCACCTGTCTTAATCCATGTTCGTTCTTTAAGCGGAACATTTTCTTCAAATTGAATTTTAAAATCTCTAAGTTTGTTTTTTATTGTTTCCATAAATAATTTCTTTAAATGGGTATTTCAGTCATAAAGCATCTTTATTGATATCATTCTTTTTCAAGGCGATGAAACCTCTACTGGCATTGAAAGTAACCATCTATATTTCCATACACCATCTGAACCACCTTTAAACAA
>ERZ1026866.804-NODE-804-length-17792-cov-52.308395_pt1 | contig 17792 bp, 16 predicted proteins | sample MGYA00380163_ERZ1026866 | MGnify/ENA primary metagenome ERZ1026866 (study PRJEB33269, sample SAMEA4719799) | human gut metagenome | biome: human-associated habitat; feature: organic feature; material: feces | place: Cameroon | collected 2013-10 ...
CTTTGAGCAATTCCCAGAGGATGAATCATCCAAGAAGAAAAAGAAGAAACGCAGACGAGGCTTTAGCCTTTGATGCAAGTTACAAAACATTCAAACAACAATAAAACTATGAAAGAAGAAATGTTGGAAGCCATCTATGGCACAGTTGAGAGATTAGAGCAGAAAGTCGATGAACTTTCAGCTCCACCTAAGAATGCAGAGATAGGAAGAACTCCTGCTCCTATAAGTGTTGACACAAGCAAACTTGAAAAAACCATCATTGCTATGGCTGTAAAAGAAGGGGAAGCTTTAGACAAATTGGTAAGATTAAGAGAGGCTATCTGCATTTTTACCGACCTTACCAAGAAAGAAGCAAGCAACGGAGAACAGCGAAGCAAGCTCTTGTTTGATACTGTTAAGCAATTGAAGCAAGAGCAAACCGCAGCTTCAAAAGATCTGCAAGAGCGACTTGACATAATAAGCAACACGCCTCAGAAGAAAGTTGTTACCCATCGCTTTGAGCCAACTTCTAAGTATGTTATTCTTTTCATTGTTGGCTTGGCTCTATCTCTCGTTCTCTCCATTTGGGGCAATCTTACCCAATGGCGAGAGCATCAAGATTGGGAGGAGGCGGATTTGAAATATCGTGCCTTGCGAATGGCTCTTCCATCTGATGACCCGAATATTCGCTACATTGAAAAGAACTTCTCTGTGCAACGAGATGAAGATGTAATCACCAACGTAAGAAATCGTGTTGCTGCTTACGAGGATTCTATTCGTCGCCACCACGAAATGGTTGAAATGGCTGCTTACAAAGACAGCGTAGCCACTAAACTTTTGGAAGAATCTAAAGATATTAAACGCATATTAGAAAATAGAAATTGATGTCATCATGACTTTCTTATAATACAATAGCAGGTAACAACTCTTATCAAAAAGGAGAAGTTACCTGCTAATTCGTAGCTATATTCTTTTGAAGAAGCCTTCATATTCTTCATCCAAGATTTTCCAAATACCATTTTTGCGACCTCCTTCTCTGACAATCAAATTAAGGTCTGAAAGTTGTTTAAGGTATCGCTGTACTTGGCGCAGGGAAATGCCCATGTTCTCAGACATTTGCGTGGCATTGATTTGAGGTGTTTGTGAAATCAATTTATAGATTTGTCGTTGAGCCTTTACGAATTCTTTTGTGACATTAGCTTTGGCTTTTACGACATCTCCAGTCTCTTTTACGACATCTTTTATGACATCTTCGGTTGCTTTTACGACATGTGGATTGTCTTTTATGACATCCATACCATAGTTGAGGTTCCACAGGGTAACATGGAATTCAGAAGCATTGGAATTGAACTCTGGAGCATGATAATTCTCCAAATTCTCAAAACGCTTATATTCACCTATAATCTTCTTCATACCGCTACCTCTCCGCTCCATTAACTTTAGACGATGAAAGAAATCTGCGAGCAAAGGATTGCGACGTTTCGAAGGTACTGTCATTGGGTTGAGTTGTTGTATCAAGCGCCCATCAAACATACCACCAGGAGAATACACCTCCATACGGTCATCATACATATCAATGTGTATTTCGCTACCAAGCTCCATGTAGTCTCTGTGAATGATGGCGTTGCATATCACCTCGGTTACAGCACGTTCAGGATAATCAGGCAGTTCCTCCCGATAGTCAGCCTCTTTCCACCATCTTCGGTGTGAATTGTTCCGAACAAATGCGACCGCATCTTGTAATTGCCCTATAACGCTACCCTCCAGTTCCGCATCATCCAAAGCCTCGCCCAAACCGCTTGTCATGTCCAAGCCATTCCAACGAGTACAGAATATGCGAGAATGGCGTATAGGAGAATCGTCAGCCAACAGAGCGCCAGCATTGGTGAGTTTGCCATCATTATCTACAATGCCCCATGATACAAAATCACTATCATCAAACGATTGGTTCAACCGTTTGAAGTGTACTGATTTGAGCTTTGAGAAAGCCATATCCTCAAATTTATATGGTGAAGGAATAGCATCAAAGGAGCGACCTGCACCTCTCATTACAAGATTCTTTAGCTGAAGTCGGTCAGCAACAACAGACTCATTGCCAACTCTTACAAATGCCAAACGTTGTTTATCGCCTATATAGTAATAAGGTGTCTCTTGTCCTTTGTAAACGTGAAGCAGCACAAGTTTCTTGCCATCCACCTCCTTAAATTCGAGGTTGACAGTTGGTATAGGGTCAAGTTTTGTCTTTATCTCTTCGCTTATTCTTTCGGCATCAGTCTCTGCATCAGCAAGTCCAACCACTTGGTCATCGTCACTGATACCAAACACTAATGTTCCACCTACGCCATTGGCAAAGGCAGATACACTTTTTAGCCAGCTCTTAGGTCGCTTGACTTCGAGTTGCAGTTTCTTATCGTAGGCGGTTGCTTCGCCTATAAGATTATTTATATTCATTTCCAAAATTTAGTTTGGTCTTTATTACGAAAATTCTCATGTACAACTTTAGGCATTTGTTGAATGACTTCTCCTTGAAGGAGTTTTCCATTCTTCTTCTTGTTGCCTTTTACTCCTTCTTTACTCCAAGTTCCCCACTGTTTGAAGAAAAAAGGTATAGATTTTTGTTCTGCTTGTCGTTTTATGTTCAACACCCATTCTTCTTTCATTGGGCGTGCTATTGGACCACTTTCGCCTCCTACAATAATCCAATCAACACCTTCTAAATCAAGTTCCCCCAAATCACACAATAATGGTTCGCAAGAAAGAAACTTTACTTGTGCAGAAAGGTTTCGTAAAAAATCAATTCTGTACTTCGTTAAAGTATCCTCAACGGTCACACCCAACCATACGTTTTGAGGTATCAATCGTGAACTAAAATATTCCGCCATTCTTTCAGCACGCTTTGTTAAAAGCTGATAGGTATGCTGTGGTGTTTTGCTTATTACATCCATCACATTGTCAACAAACTCAAATGGAACATCCTCATGAAAAAGGTCGCCCATTGAGCATACAAATACAACAGAGGCTTTACGCCATTTTAAAGGTTCTTCTAATGCCTCTGGATGAATCGTATTTTTAAATCCATTCCGATACTTATGATTACCCATAGCAAACAACCTGCGTGCCATAGCTTCAGCATAACAGTGTTTACATCCATTAGAACGTTTGGTACACCCTGTTACAGGATTCCATGTTCGTTCTGTCCATTCTATTTTAGTTGCTCTCATCTTATTAAAACAATTGTATATTCAACTACTTTATGAATATTTGTTGCCTGCTTATTGAATTTACCTACTATATCAACTTTTTTATCAGAAATTAGTTCAGATATTGCAGTAACATATAAGGAAGGCTCACAACCATTCTGTAGTGCAAACTTTAACCCCGTTTTGTTATTTGTGATATTTCCTAACAGAATTTCTTTTTTTATTTTTTCTAGAACACGTTGTTTTTTATTTGTATTTGCAGGATCAAAGAACAGAGTTCCAGGTTCAAAATCATTCTCAATGTTACAATTAGATTCTCCTGCAAGTTTATCATGCTTCCAACATACCTTTAAAAACTTTTCCATTCCTAAAGTGTGATTTGTACCAAATATCAAGCCATAATAGTTCTTTCCCTTTTGAATAGTATATGAGTGAAGGTAATATTCCTTATTTGCAGGGATAAGACTTCTAAAATATTCAGTGATAACTCTATGGCATTCTTTTGGCTGTGATTCATCAAAATTTATCTTTTCCTTATGAAAATAATTTGTCACAGCTGGTAGTTCACTAAATCTTTTGATAAAAGAAGAGGCTATGAAAAATATGAAATCTGTTTTTGGAAAGCTAATCAACTTAACAAATATATCATCAGCAATTTGCTTAAATCCATATTGGTCCAAAAGTACAAATTTTGCACTATTCTTATCTTCCAAATTTTGGAGTAACTTCGTGCTTTTTATTAGTGCCGTGAAATCTGCACTTTTGAAAAAAATATGTCTATTAAAGGGACATTTAAAGAAACATCCCTTTTGACAATTCTGCATATAATTAGATATATTGGATTCAAGTTCTTCCTCTTTATGAGTTAATAATTCATTAAATCCAAAATATACTTGTGGCGCATTTTGTTTTGACAAGAAAGTGCAGTGTTGCTTGTTTTCTCCTTTTGCTTCTTGTAATAAGATTAGCGGTGAGCCATAGTTGCCCTTTGCATCCATACCACTTCCTGCAAACATATCATAAATAAGTACGTTTGTTATATATTTATTATGAATGAATACAGGATACCATTCACGAAAGCATTCTTGGAATATTTCCAATTTTAGTTGTGTCTCTTCCGTAAATTCCTTTTTATTTATATCTTTTGCCATAATCTCGAATTTTATAAATTAAACAAATCAGATTTATTTGAATACTGAGCGTCATATCTTGTAGTAGGAGCATACTCTTTCTTTGAGGAATGTATGTTTGAAGAATCCATTTCATTAGGCACATCAATATCTATCATAGCATATATATCCGTTGTGCTGACATTTTTATATATACCAATAGGTAAGTCCTCTACAGATTTTATGAGCTGAATGCTTTTTATACGGAAGAGATGCTGACCGACATCTTTACGAGTATGGAATAGCACATATCCAATGGATTGCAAATTCTCTGCAATTTCTATGCCATCTCTTGTATATTTGATGCCGACAGCAAGTTTTCCCGTGGACAGGAACTTTTGTTTCTTACTTTCGTAGTTCTCCATCATCACCATCAATACACCATCTTTTGTTGCATCGGCTACTGGTGAGTATCCTTCGGATATAGGCTTTTGCAGAACCTTGTCTGGTTGTTCACCAAGTTTGCAATCTGCAACGAAAAAACATTTCTTTAACTCATTCAGCAGTTGTTCATTCTCTGCTTTGTTTTTATCATTTGTTATGTCCAATGCTAAAGAATATATGTTATCTTCTGCAAATGGAGTATAGACTTTACCCAGCAACTCTTTGAAATGTTTCTTGATGTATTCTTCTCCATTCACATCGGGATGCGCCTTCATTGCATAGAAGTCATAATCTTGTTGTAGCCATTCTTGTATTTCTGAGCGGAAACGCTCACGGATTTTTTGTTTCCATTGTCCCTTTTGACCTGTATTGTTTCGGGCATAAAGCGAGAGAACGAAGAGGAAATTCACATCATAATGGAACAGTAACAACGTGTCACGGTCAAACAAGCGATTGTTGAATTGCACTTGCTTATGGCGGTTCTTCTTACGGTCAGTCTTTTCGATACCATCATTTGTGTAATTAAAGCCTTCGTCCATTTTTGCAGATACAAAAAAGTTCGGAATGATATTGTACCCTTCCGTCACATCATCACGGAGTCGAATGCCCGACTCAGTAGTTTTTCCACTATTGAAAATGTCAAGATTCCATTGTATTACATTTCTTGCATAGGTATATTGCTTATAGATGGATTCCGAACCGAGTTCATGCCCCATCTTATAGTACTTGCTGTCACCAATGTAATAAGTCCGCTTATTCTCATTCTCAATCAGACTCTTGGCGGTAAAGAGGTGGTCAACAATCTTTCCATCTTCCTGTTTCTTTTCCATTCCATCTGGCAAAGGATTGTCGCCAATCAACTCGTCAATAATCGCCTCAAATACAATATAGAAATTCTTGACCAACAGATACTCTTTCTGCTCAGTCGTTATGAATACTTGCCTTGCTTCATCAAAGAATGCGTAGCACAAGTGCCATAATTGTAAAGCCTTGTCAGAGAAATATTTGTATTTGATTTGGCGTAAACGTGTTTTGCCAAAGCCATTCAAATAGGTCTCGAATCGGTTTCCTGTTATCAACTGAAACTGACAACATATTTCTATAGGGAAGCCATAAGTATCCCCAATGTAATTCAAAATAGAGAAGAATATAACAAGCAACTCTTCGTCAAAGTTGATTTGGCGTTTCTTGTTGACAGGGTTCAAATAGATAGGTCTCCCATCTTGTACGATAGCTGTTTGCGTACCAATAGTACGAGTCCAATTGATTTTATTCAAACCACTATGCAAGTTCTTTACAATGAAGAAAAAGAAACTTTGGTTGTCACGGTTGAACTGCAACAACGATAGAAGAATATCAAGGTAAGTATTGCTTAATCTGCGTTGACCATTACCCACTTGTGCCATTTGTGCATGATATACAATGTCAGTATCGTTGCGTTTGTCGTTATTATAAACAACTATAGCACGATAAATCCATACTGCAAACTTATACAGAAAGTTCTTTTCAATTGCGTCAAGTGGATTGTATTCATTCAAATTAGCAATGATTTCTGGTTGGTATTTACCGAAAACAAGCTCTTTGCCTTCCACATCTTTAAGCAAAACCTTTGGGAGAATGAAGACACAATCCTTCAGTAGAGTATTATAGAAATACCCCACATAATGAACAGATACTTTACCTTCGACATTCTCCAAGGCATCAATGTCATGAAGAATGTCCTTTATGTCGACTACATTGTATTGATATTCCTCTATAAGTATTCTCATTCGTAACTAATTTCTAACTGAAGATTTAACTGCTGTGAGAGTAATTTGAGCATATTTCTCATAGTCTTGCCGTTAATGCCTTTAACTATATAGAAACCTTGTTCCTCCACATAAGAATAGTCTGTAGCGTTCAAAATGCCTTGTTCCTCTACTTTTGAAATAAGAGCACAATCCAAACGGTGGTATTTCTTTTCGGAAGCAATTTTTTCAGCTTTATCAAGACCTATTTTCTTCAATGCTTCAATATAGGAGTCAAACTTCGTCTTGCCCGAAATGATAGCTCCGTCTGGGAATTTTACGGTTAGACGTATTTTTCCGTCGGTGCTTTCGCTTTCATCCTTATCTTCTTCTATATCAGATTCAAAATCATTATCAGACTCTTCTATTGGCACTACGCCTAAATTCTGCAAGAACAATCCAACCTTTTCTACAACGATTTCAGAATTCATTCCTACTGAAGTATAGAACTTATCAAATGACAACTTGCTTCCATCCTCATCATTGAAGATTGCATCCCCAAATTCATAGTCCTTGAACACATCATTCCACAGGTAAAAGATAACCTTACCGACAAATGTTTTTGCCGATATAACTCCATCTTTTGCTTTGCAGAAGAAGTAGCCGAGTTTCTTGTCCTCAGAATTTGTAGTAGAACCTATCTTCTCATTTATCTTTTCAAGGAATTGCCACCAATCATAGTTATTATCACCAACCTCTATCACCCAATTTTTCTCAGCATTAGATATTGGCATATAAGTCCAATCCCAACGACGCTTGAAAGCTGAGTCTATTGGGAATAAACTTTGGTCACTTGTATTCATGGTTGCCCATACATAAAGGTTGTTAGGCAAGAGCAGAATGTCACCGTTCAATACTTGTGTCACAATGTCATCACCTTCATACATAGCATTAACTTTGTCACTTTGTACAATGGAAAATCCCGCAAATGCTTTTTGAAGTTGTCGCTTCATATCAGCATCAGCTTTTATTGGATAATCAGAAAAGCCATAATCATTACGGTCAAGAAGTTGGAATAAGTCACCAAAGATTTGAGCACAATTGCCTCTGTTGATTTCTTCTATGACAAGGTACTGCTTATCGCCTCTGTCGTATTTCTTCCAAGCATTGACATATGCTTGCAGGAATGATTGTGCTACAAACTCATAAACAATTTGTTCCTTATGTAATGTTGTTGTACCAATCTTCATTGGCTGTCCAAGTTCATCACAAATAGGGAGTAATGCTGTTGTAGGCTTATAAGCTCCAACAAAAGTTGAGTAGTCAGTGTCTGGATGGAAAGTTGTACGAATCACATCCGACTCCTTTGTTTCCTCCTTAATTGTATGCGACTTTCCTGTACCAGGTGCACCATAAAAGATTTGCTGCAATGACAAAGAAGGTTTAACTATCACTTCTTTTTCTTCCAATCCATCTTCTTTCCCATCATCATAAGGGGTATTTACATTTGTAATCTCGATGTCAAAAATGCCATCATCAGCCTTTTTGATATGTAATTCAGAATAACCACCTGCAAAATAATTGCGGATGGTAAATTTTTCTTTACACTCATTTCCTTTACTGTCTGTATAAGTAACCTCTTTCAGTAAACCATTGAAGTAGAAACGAGTATCTATCTTTCCATTTTTTTGAGGCACATCCTTACGAGCATTCCACTCTTGGGTAATTGTCTCTACCGATTTCCCAGCTTCAACAAACAAAGCGTCAAGTAAAGCCAGCTGATTGATGACAAACTCTTTGGTATATGGAATCACGCAATGTACAGATGATTGGTCAAATTTTCTTGGCAAGATAGAGGCAATAAATAATATCGCCTTTGCAAGATTCTCCTTGTAGTATCGTACTGTTATATGTTCGCCAGCACCCTCAAAGAGTTGGTAATGCTCATTGTCTAAGAACAAGTCTGTGTTCTTGGCATCACCAGCTCCCAATGGGCGATAGCTGGCATTGGTATCATTGATGTGTTTTACTATTTCTTCCATATTTATGAATATTAACCTTACTCGTGAATAATCTTGTTTGTTATGAGATAATACAAAACAGCATAAATTGTATTTACACTGACAGCATTACCAGCTTGCTTGTACAGGGAACCATCAGCCACTCCTGCATTTCTACCATTGATAGCAAAGTTTGCAGGAAAACCTTGTAGCATAAAAGCCTCCTCTGGTGTCAATTTTCGGATTGGCAGTAGAGCCAATTCTGCTTTAGACATAGTCTTGACTGGATTGATGGCACCATGTGATTCTATAAAATCTTGACTATAGTAGTTGTCTTGACAAGCACGGTGCATTTTGTGCATCGTTGCAGTTAAAGGACGAGCGATACTCATATTAATTTCTGATTTAGACTTGAAGTTGGCAGAACCGTCAGCCAACAGAGTAGGCTTGATCCTCTCTGACAGAAAGTATTTCTTATCCACCTCCAAGCTCAATATGTCATTGACACTTTGATAATGGTATGTTCCTAATCCTTGATACACTTGTTCAAATGTTGCAGCAATATTATCACAAGTAAATAGCTTTTCAAAATTTGCAGGAACAGGCTCTGTTGTTGCAAAAATCAGAAGTCGGTTGCGAGTCTGTGGCAATTGGAATTGCGCTGTGTTAAAGATGTCAGTAAACACTTTATATCCCAAAGTCTCCAATTCTTGTTTTATACGTGCAAATGTTCTGCCTTTGTCATGTGATTTGAGATTCTTCACATTTTCAAGAAGCACATATCGTGGCTTCTTTGCAGCAAGAATATCAATGATATGAAAAAACATTTGTCCACGGTCTTCATTGAAGCCTGCTTGCTTTCCCATCATACTAAAAGTTTGACAAGGAAATCCACCTGATACCAAATCAAATTTTGGCAGATTCTTTATATTATTTTTATTGCTGGTAAATTCGACGATATCTCCCATTGCCAACTCATCATCAGTTTCTGGGTGAAAATTAGCACAATAAGTTTTCACTGCCTTGACATCAATTTCAGAATAGCCAATGCAATGAAAATCCATAATGTGGTCTTGTGTGAGCAAATCCATAGCTCTTCTAAAACCACCAATACCCGCAAATAATTCTAAATGTCTCATTTTATAAATTTCATGATGCCATCACCTATGGCTTTGGCAAGTTTTACTGGAACGGCATTTCCCACTTGTGCATACCACATGTTTTGAGAACCCGTTATCACGTAATCATCAGGAAATGTCTGAATACGTGCTGCTTCACGAGGACTTAATCCCCTTGCATCCCAAGGGTGGATATACATATTACAATCAAACTTCATGTGTGAAGTTATAGTCTTGCAGATTTGAGTTTCATCCAACTTGAAATATTTGTCCTTGAAGATGTCATTCCTTCTTTTGTATGGCATGATGTCAGCGATAGACTCATGCAGGGAGTTTGCACCTTGTGGTAATCTTCTATATATTTCAATGTCTCGTTCGTTGTTGTAACGATTCTTATGATTATAGAGTTTTGTTATTTCCCTATCGCCATTGATAAATTTATAGAAGTCATTCCTAATATATGAGAAATCACACTCCGTAAAGCCAGACTCTGCACATTCCACACCCTTTGAACCCTTTTCTTTCTTGGCAATTAAGTGGGGAAGTCCTTCAAGAGCATCCTTCAATACAAAAGGCTTGCGTTTATGCTTGAAAATTTCTTCAAAAATTGACTTTGGTTCTACACCAACCCTGTTGCCTATCATTATGAAGCGTTCTCTATTTTGTGGTACGCCATAATCTTGTGCTTTCAAAAGAGCATAATCATATTGGTACTCGTCGCCAAGATATTCCTCAAAATTCTGTTTAATCTCTTCTATTTTGTTCATCATTCCTTTTACATTTTCCATAATGAAGAACTTTGGACGAATATTTTTCAAGAATATCAAGTATTGCTTGTATAACGCATTACGAGGGTCGTCCAATATGCGTTGGCGATTAGCCATAGAGAACCCTTGACAAGGCGGTCCACCACATACCAAAGTTATATCTGATAATATTTCTTTATATTCGTCGAGATGCAAGTTGAGTTCTGCAATATCTCCCACAAAATAGTGCTCATCACTCAAGTCATGGTTGAATTTGTAGGTATTACAAAACTGCTCCACGATTTCATTTACGAACCATGGAGTAAATCCTGCCTGTTGCAACCCCAAACTCAGACCGCCACATCCAGCAAATAAATCTACAAACTTATATTGTTTACTCATTGTTGTCATCTTCAAAATAATCAGAGTCGATACGCTTTACCTCATAAACACGTTTTAAGCTAACTCCTACATTATATTCAATCATATATCTCGCAAGTTCTTGTCCATCTATCAGAACTATTTTCTTACTTGCTTTTTCTTCAGCATACTTTCGAGCTTCTGAACTATAAGAACTTGTTGTAATGAATACACCTTTACTTGCTTTTTGCTCATCAAGTGCTCCCACAAACTGTTGAATTTGCGGCTTGCCAATGGTATTTGTTGTATTGTATCTTTTTGCTTGTATATAGATTTTATCCAATCCAAGCTTGTCTTCTTTAATTATGCCATCTATTCCGTCATCATGGGAATACTTTGTTACCATTCCTGCATCAGATAGAGAGCCACCATAACCCATCTTTAGCAACAAATCCAAAACTAAATGCTCAAAGAATTGCGCCGACTGTTCTAATACTTTTTGTAATAAGTCAGCTGCTAAGTCTTTTATGATACTTTGATAAGCATTTTCTAACTGCTCTGTTGGAGTCTGAGTTTGTTTAGATTCTTCTAATTCCTCAATAACCTTTGCTGCCGTTTTCTTTGTTGTTCCAGACGAGGTTGTTGCATATTCTGCATACTCGGGATATTTCATCAAATCTGTTTGCCTTAAATCAGTATGATTTTGCAAATATTCTACCCCTCGTTTTGTTATTTTATAAATACCTCTTTGAGGAATTTCTATGAACAAGGCACGACGAAGCCATTGACGAGACCATCCAAGCCTATCGTCAAGTTGGTTGGTTGAGCCGCTTTTTGTTCTCAACTTACAATCTTCTTCGGAAAGATGAAAATGTTCTATAATGGACTTTTTCATATCCTTGATACTAACATTATCCATATCCTTTAAGCGATAAAGAAATGGATAAAGAAAATCCTCAAATTTTGGTATTGCCATGTTCGTAGTTTTTTATTCAATAACGTTTGTCCTAAGAAGTTCAGTAACTTCCACATTAAGAAGCTTAGCAGTCTTCATTAAACTTTCCAAGTCTGGTTGGCTTGAATTGGTACACCATTTGGATATGGTTGTTTTGTCTTTTCCCAATTGTTCAGCTAACCATTTGTTTGTCCGTTGCTTATCTGCAAGGACAACTTTTATTCGATTTAAATTCTTACTTGCCATATTGCTATGAGTTTCTTTTTTGCAAAAATACAAATTTAATACCAATAAAAAGAATTTGCTCAGTCTTTTTATAGTTTATTAGCAATAAAATGAATCACTTTCACCTTAAACCATCAGAAAACTCTTAAAAAACCTCAAAAAGGCAAGCAAACTTATATGTTTTTCAGAAATTATATTTATCTTTGCACACATAATCGAAGCGTTCTTTGTATATTGCAAAGTTGTGAAAGAAAAAGAATATAGCTCGTTTCTAAATCGTTAGCAGTTACATTCTTTGTTATACTTAATTCGTTGATATTCAATCAAGAAATGATTCTGTTATGACTCTAGTCATGACATATAGGTGAAGAAACACAGTCTGTACAATTATGCCTATCGGTAGAAGAAAAGACTATCCGCAACAAGCGCGAATGCATCAAAATGATAATCGTATCAATTTAATCTTTAAAGGAGCTCGTTTTAGCTTACTTTTTCGTATAGATTCAATCTAAAAGATTATTTTGATGCAGTTAGGTGCTCCATTCTTTCTTAATTCCCATTTATTGTGTATCTTCGTGCTATAATGATAAATAAGCATAGGTAAAGATATGGAAAAAGTCGTTTTGTATTGTAGAGTCTCAACCCAAGTTCAAGACTACGAGCGTCAAGTATCAGACTTAACTCAGTTTGCCAAGAAACATCAATGGGAGATAGCAGAGACTTTCACTGAAAAGATAAGTGGCGCCAAGAAGAATAATGAACGTAAAGAACTTGCTTCTCTTCTCTCATACGCGCGCGTACATTATATTAATAGGGTGCTTGTCACGGAACTTTCTCGTTTGGGTCGTGATACCCTCCAGGTGTTAGCTGCTATTGATATGCTTAATAAGGCAAAGGTCTCGTTGTATATAATGAACTATAATATAGAGACTCTTACACCTGATGGCAAGGTGAATCCAATGAGTCAATTCATGATTACTTTGTTGGCTGAAGTCGCACGTATGGAACGTAGAACCATCAAAGAAAGAATGGCGAGCGGTTATAACAACTTCCGTGCCAATGGAGGTAAGGTAGGACGCAAGACTGGATACCGCAAAAGTGATGAGGACTTTCGAACTCAATATAAAGATGTGTTTCGTTTGTTGGGCAAAGGGGTTAGTCTTCGAGACATCAGTAAAGCTACCGGTGTGTCTGTAAATACAGTCAAGCGTTGTAAGAGCCTTCTGCAGTCATGACTTTTATAGATAAATATATATGATTCATATAAAGCTTTTTTTTATAAGACATTCTTTGAGGAATAACATCCTTAGAGAGTGTCTTTTTTCTTTTGTCTATTTATTTAGGTGAATGAGCCATAGTGAGTCTTTTCTAGAAAGTTTGAAACATCTTGTTGGCTATACCAATACTTATCTCCGATCTTGGAATAGGCGAGTAGTCCTTGCTCCCGATATTTTCGAATCAACTTTTCTTCTACTCCAAGCAATATCCGTAATTCTTTGTTCGTGTAGTATTGAGACTTTGGGACATAAGACTCTTTTAAAATTGAGACTTGCTGGGTTAGGTCTCGAACTTTAGACACCAATGATTCCCATTGTGTCTTTTCAATCAGTAACATTTCTTTCTTTTCCGTCATATTCTTCAATTTTTTAGTTTCGTGTATCTCCTATTATAATAAGGTGTATTAATAAAATGCTTCACGTTTGTTTTTTGCTATGAATTCATCTATGTCTGTTTGGGTGTACCAATACTTATCACCACATTTACTATAGGACAGCAAACCATTATAGCGATATTTCCGTAATAGCTTCTCGTTTATGCCAAGTACATCGCAGATTTCGTGGTTGGTGTATATGGTCAAACCTCTTTTTTCATTCATATTTCGAATTGCTTTTTCGTTTTCTTCCAAGCTTGCCATCAGCTCATTGATAGTTTCATTATCTACTTTCTTATAATATTCTTTCATCTACTCAAAAATTAAATTTTGGCTTGTATAGGAAGTTGGATAAAAAGTCTATTGTTGAAGCTGATTTGTAATTTTTTGAACTTTTTTTATGCAAATTCTAAACTTTTTCACCAAGACTCAATACAAGAGAAAAAGAGTTAAATAAAATATTTTATTAATTTAAAAATTTAAAGTTATGAAGAAGTATGTAAAGAAAATGTTGGTGGTTCGTAAGAAGGCCACAGTTTTGGTAGAGTGTGATGAGGAGATTCTTGATAAGGTAGTTGTAAGATGTCGTAAACACTCTGGTGAAGTTTATGTTTATTTCAAAACTGGTGAAGGTCGAAAGTTGCGAAAGTTGAAGAAGATAAGTTCGGTGGAGAAGTCTCATGTAAAACCAGAGACTTCTACTCCAACAACCCCCGAGACAACAACATCAACAAATACCACTCCTAATATTAATAAGGTGACAATCGTAGATGAAGAACCTAAACGCCAGATTTGTTGGAGAAAGTTTAGAACTGAGATAAGTAAGGTCGGTGGTATTGATGTTTACATGAAGTCTTGTCGTGATAATACCACCATTGAAACAATTCTCTTAAAGTATCCAGACTTTCTGAGAGGTATCAAGCTCTATGAAGGGGGAAGTAAAGGCGTGTGGAAGCTTATTGTTCAAAAAAAGATAGAAACAGTCCGTAATATCTACGAAAGATACTTCATGGACATTAATCAATTCCTTCTCTAATAAAAAAAAGTTGGAGAAAAAATAAACTTTTATCATCGCTTTTATAATAAGCGATGATAATGAAAAATGGGATTTAAAATTTTATGATGTGAATCCTGTATCATTATAATATAATAATGTGTCCAGCAATGGAAGGGTGTAAGATGTCTCCTTTAAGTACATCTTCAAATTTAAACATAAATATGGAAAAAAATACAATTATGCCTGTTGCCCTAATTTCTGACACGACAGGTGAAAGATTGGTATTTGAGTCAAGACGCAAGGCTGCAATCTTTTTAGGTGTAGGATACTCGTATTTAAAACAATACCTTAAGAAAGGACGCGGACATCTCGTGAAGAAAGGCTATTATGTCGAATTGTTGCCTCAAGAGCCAGTAAAAGAAAACGCTTTATTTTAAGCGAAGAGGTTAGAGGTGTCCCTCTAGTTGTACACCTTATTATATATATAGGTTTAAAATGACTTATATGGCAACGCCATCGATGCATATTCTTGATGGTGAAAAAATAAAGAGATTTAAGTAAAAGCGATTTTGGAGTAGGGTGCACACTCTCCTTAATTGCTTTGAAAAAGTCATAATGAGTTAATTATGAGAATAATAAAGGATAAATTACAGTGTTTTATACAGAATGAAGCTGCAGCAATAAAGGAAGAGTCTAGCACGATGAGACTTTCGTCAGACTCCATAGACAATGAAAAGGAGAATGTTACCAAGTATATGAACTACACAAATAGTTATTTCGCATATCTCCGTATCGGGCAGCAGAGTGGTGCTATCAGATTTTATCCAGATGCCGATACCGCTTATATCGCAACAATAAAAGAAGCAGATTCTCTGCTACAAAAAGGTGCTCTAGGTAGTCGAACATCATTTGTCATTTTAGATAGCAACCAAAATGTTATTTATGATGGTGAGCCTAAAAAGAATAGAAAAATGCATTTTGCAATCTATGACGGCAAGCATATTGAAAAAACGATTTCTATTACAGATATTTATAACACAAAAATAAAAGAAGAGAATAAAACTATGAAACAGATTAAGAATTTAACTAAGACAACAAGTGTGACAAACAATCAAGAGTCTCTTGACAAAAACAAGTATGCAAAAAGAATTAAAGCTAATGCCAAAGACTTTATAGCCAAAGGCATTCTTACTCCTGAAAGTGTCGATTTTCTATGTCTCTCGAAAGAGTCTGCTCATAAAATTGCAAGACTTGTTCAAGAGGCTGCCATTAATAATAAAGGTGCAGAGGACGCTAAATTCACGAAAGCGATTCAAGATGCCTCTTTAGGTATGGTGACCATTACCAAGAAACTCGCTTCTGGAAAAGCAACCGATGAAAAGCATTGTAGTATGCATGATGATTTGCTCTATTGTGTAGCACATTGCAAGTCATACGATTCTTTGCTTGACGGTTCAAAAGGATGGCGAAAGACACCAGGCAAACTTGATTACAATAAATTGGAAGATGCCATTGTCGATATGTACGAAAAAGGACAAGACAAGTTGCTAAAACTGTCGCAGAAACCAAAGGCGAAAATCAAGGCAGATGCAGCTTTGCCAACTTTAGATAGCTCTGTAGTCTATGATGTTCCAAAAGAAAAAAGCAAACAGAACTCTATTGATGCCGTCGTTAAAGCAATCTCTTCTACAATAATGGTTTACATGACGTCTTCAGAAGATACACTCTTCTATTTGCAGATGAAAGGACTCTCTTTGGAGTCTGAAGTGAAGTTTCAAACAAACAATGCCATTTCTGCGAGCTTCAATGGTAAGTCTATCATCTTTAAAACACTCTCAGGAGTTTCAAAGGAGTTGAAAATCAAGACACGAACCGATATAGTTGCACAAAAAAGAGAAGTGCAGGCTATTCTGTCACAACTTATAGTGTGTGCAGCCTTATCGCCTAAGACCCGTGACTTGATAGCAGATGTTGTAAATTTTGATACCATTGAGAAGTTTGTAACCACCTCTTTTAATATAGCAGCATAATTACTAACCTAAAAGTCTGAAAACCAAAAGTGTTTTCAGACTTTTCCAAAATATAATACAAAGAAAAATGAATAAAAAGATTAAGATGTTTACCCTGTTTAGTGGGTATGATTCCCAAATGATGGGCTTGATAGATGCAGTCAAGAACTTTAAGGATCGCTTTAGTGTTGAACTTATTGGTTGGAGTGACATAAATTCATTAGTTCAACTTGTACATAACCTCGCATTCCCTGAATATGCGAATAGATGTTATCCTGATGTATCTAAAATAAACTGGAGTCAAGTTGAAGACTTTGACATCTTGTTCTATTCCAGTCCATGTCAAAATGCAAGTAGAGCAGGACGGCGTGAAGGTTTTGAGAAAGGTTCGGGTACAGAGTCTTCCTTGGTATGGGAGGTAGAAAGAGCGATTGCGTCAAAACGTCCGAAGTGGCTTATCCTTGAAAATGTTGAAGGCTATCTTGATCCAAGAAATGATGATGATTTTAAGAAATGGGCGAGAACAGTTGCGAGTTATGGTTATGTTAGCTACTACAAAGTGCTATGTGCCGCAGACTTTGGCATCCCGCAAAATAGAAAACGTCTCATTATGGTCTCCATGCGTATAGATAATGATGAAAAGACTAATTTCGAATGGCCTAAGACAAAGAAATTAAAGATAAAGCCAGAAGACTTACTTTCTGATGTAGTTGATGATAAATACTATCTGACAGTTGAAGAACAGAACACTTATATCGACATCATTCGTAATGCCAAGGATGGGTATGTTGCTTCCGTAAACAAGAATATAGAGCATCCAAGTAAACTGCTTACCTCTCAATTAACTGAATGTATTTCACGCTTTATTTATCCTTTATGTTCAAATGGTACAATACAAACCTTGATGACTACTACCGGTGGAACTAGTTTGATAAATATGACCGGTTGTCGAAGAGAACGTTCTGCTTGTGTCATAGAAGTGTGGAGAGGTGATAAGCATATTGTTCCTGCAGTCTTAGAAAATGCGAAGCCTTCTAAGCAAACAGTAAGAGCACTAAGAGCATGTCCTAATAGAGATAAGTTTCTTTCAGTTGTTGATAGTCTCAAAGAAGGACAATATATGAGAATCAGAAGACTTACCCCAGAAGAATGTCTCAGATTTATGGGTGTTGAAGAGTTATATCTCAACAGAATCTTGCGACCATACGAGACTTTATCTAAAGAAGGTTACACAAAAGAACAAATAGCGAAACTTATGTTTATAAATGGTCG
>ERZ1026866.819-NODE-819-length-17594-cov-8.059981_pt1 | contig 17594 bp, 14 predicted proteins | sample MGYA00380163_ERZ1026866 | MGnify/ENA primary metagenome ERZ1026866 (study PRJEB33269, sample SAMEA4719799) | human gut metagenome | biome: human-associated habitat; feature: organic feature; material: feces | place: Cameroon | collected 2013-10 ...
TCCGCGCGGTACCATACGACCGCTACAACGGTACCATAGGAGCGATATTCTCACCTTGGTTTTATCCGCCTCTGAAAATATGCTCACATACCATTGAATTGCCTGAGGATTATCGTTTGAAGATATTATTTTCCGTATATATGGTTGGTCTACTTTTGAGAAGGAAAATCCCCATACATATATTGTTTTCACATCATGCAAAGATGCAAAATACGATACGTTTGAGGAAATTATCTTTTCTACCGGCTTTTGAGAATCATAATAATATGATTCTACAGATTCTGTAATGGATTCGTATTCGGGAAGATACTGTGTATCACCTTGATACATTCGATAGATATTGTCGCGCTTAAAGTATTTTTTACCTTTCTTATTATAATGTGGACGATCATAGCCTCTTGATTTCCACCATTGGTCAAATATCTTATCATTATCTTCTGCGTGACCAACAACTAAGCTACCCCATTGCTGAGTCTTGACTCCGTGTATATGATTCACCTGAGAAGAAGGTATACCATAATGACTTTCAAGGAATGTGGTATAGTTGAACGATAGAAACCGTGCATAATCATCTATATATAACTTTTTCTGATTGTAATCTCGTGGAGCATGTAAAGTACATACCCACTTATGAAAATCCTTCTTAAGATCATCAATAAGATTTTCAACCATACATCTTGCCGTGTCTCCACCTAATATATAGTCAGCCATTGTCCAATCGTCAGGATCAGATTTAGAATCTGGTAACATTGCCTCACCTGCCGCCAAGAAATAATCTCGATCTACATAAGCCATACTTGTCTCAAAGTCTGACCAAAGAGCATCATACGAACATACTGTTTCGTATAAATCATACAACTCAAAGTCATGCTTCTTTAGCCATTCACAAAATGATGCGTATGAACTTGCTACACCATGATGTAAATCGAAACCATTACCTATTATATATAATACATTATCGACCATATCATTTTAGGAGGCTTATGATAAACAACTTTGGACATAGCGTTAAGGCCCAACTTAGGGCATTATTCCATCTCTGCCAAGATAACCTCTGGAGCTATTCCCATCATGGTTATTGCTGAAATTTTATGACCACCATTAGCATCAAGTGAATGTCCACAATGATAAAGTCGGTCGTCGATAATGAGCCAACGGTCATGAGATTCCTTGCGCCATTTACGTATATCAACACGAGACTCGGGGAAAAGATGGTCGTGCTCATCCATAAGACGTTGCATGCCTCTTCCTACACCGCCAGTATAAATCAGCATTTCCACACCATGTTTGCATACATTAAGTATGTCAAGGGTTCGAGCGGAGACATAGCCATCAATGATGACAACTCGACGGTTGGCTGAACTAACAAGGTTTTCTAACGCAACACGTGCGGTATAAAAGTCACCTTCAAAGAAAACCATCTCGGCAGGAGGAGTGGAAGTCTGAATGAAGAAGTCGAGCTGCTGTTGCTGTTTGGCTTGTGTATCCTCGATTCGAGTCATGCGTTGTGAATGTTCTTCAAACCGTGTATCTAATTGGCGTTGCATAGCCAATAGTTGCTGATTGACAGAATATCCTTTAAGAAGATAATCCTTTAGCACACCCGTTGCCCACTTTCGAAAGGCTGTAGCATTGATACTGTTGACACGATATCCTACAGAAATAATTGCATCCAAATTATAGAACTGCGTCTTGTATACTTTGCCATCAGAGGCAGTATGTTCCAAAATGGAACTAACTGAATTTTGATTCAATTCTCCACTTTTAAAAATATTGCCAAGATGCTTGGTTATTGCAGGACGCTTGGTGCCGAAGAGGTCTGCAATTTGCTGTTGGGTAAGCCACACCGTTTCATGAGTAGCATCTAACTTCACTTCTATTCTAACACTTTCATCTGGTTGATAGAGCACAATCTGAGAATCATCAGTAGTAGCCTGTATATTGTTATTTTCGTTTGCCATAATTCTAATTTTACCTCTATAATTAAAAACTATAAAAGAACATTTTTATTTTAAATCTGCCAAGAAAAATAGCTATTCATTTACAGACTACATGAAATCCTCTTAGTCGCGTTAGTACTCAATTTATGGCATAGTCCTTTGTATAGACACTTCTACGAGTGCTTACATATTGAGATGTTAACATTGGATAAAGTCTTCACGCATCACACATCGAAGGTATAGTCTGAATCAGATATATTCCGTTCGTGATGAATGTAGAAGATTTTTTGTAAGTCATTGTTTGAAGTCCTTTCGATAAAATGCTTATGTTCGAGCTCCAATATTAGGTATTCTACAAGACTACGGCGAATAGTGTTGTATACTCCCCAAAACAAAATAGGCAGATAACCTTTTTGCAATTGTTTATCGACAAGAGATACGACATCTGATTCTGTAAAATAATAATACGGATAGCTTCCCCTTGTTTTTATTATATGTAACTTAACCTTTAGGTCAGGATCCATCAACGTCTTGTCTATTATAGAGTTGGCGAAACTCTTCACGATAATATTTCGTCCCAAACGCATAAGCCATACTACTGTAATGATTATCAGGATTAGATTTCCTATTTTTCCTGTGACACCCAGACTTGCTATCAAGCTCTGACACTTATCATTAAAAGTAGAGATTGTTAACAATGTAGCGGAGAGACCTATAAAATTTCCAAACTTTTTGGGATATCCTCAATAAGATTGTTATTCCACTACTTCGAAGTCTTCCTTATGCACGCCTCGGATGGCCACGGCGTAGCCTCCAAAGTTGAATACGAGTTGACGGTCACGGTCTATGCGTATGATGTAGCCTTCGCAGCCGGCGAAGATGCCGGTGAGGACTCGTAGCTTTACGTGGTCTTTGGCGAATTTCTCGAATGGGTCTCTTAAGAACGTCACTCTTTCTGGATTGTCCTTCAGAACTGTCATGAAAGGTTGCATGACCTTGTCTTTGATGGATGCTGGCTTGCCATTGCATCGGTCGTTCACCAAATGGTATTGCGGATAACGATTCTTCAGAAATTCCTGAAGGACTTTTGTTTCGCCCTGCAAGAATACGAGTCCACTGATGGTTGGCTTTAATTCTTTTTTTACTCCACCCTTCTCGTTCTTTTGGCTATACCTGAAAGAACGGTGAATGAAACAAGGGACGGGAGGATTGGGATTTTTTTCGTTATAGTCTTTCATCTCCTTCTCAAAAGTCCGGGCTGTCCTGTTGTGGATAAACAAGTAACCCCAAGGCACACCTTCTATACCTGGATCAGATTTGTCATCTGTCCCAGTAACGTTGATGCCCTTTGGTAAGCGTTTGCTTACATCGGCTGTAGAAGGCGAATCCAAGCAATCCTGCGTCATTTTCCCCTTTTACTTTATGTCTTTAGCTGCTACCACACATGATAGTTGCGGAAGCCTCGCTAATACAATTATCTTGTGCATAATCTTAATCGTATATATGAGTATTTGGAATGCAGCCTTTGCACATGTCTCTTTATTCTACATTCGTCACACTTTCTTCTTACGAAAGAGTGAACTCTTTGCAAAAATACGAAAATTAGTTGGATTATGTATTAGGTTTTATCATTTTTTGTATGCCATTACAAAAAATCGCACTATTGTTTAGCAAATCTGTCTCGGACGGTTCTCGAAAACGGCTGATTTGCACCAGCTTCAGTTGTTTTTTTGCACTTTCATAAGAAGAAAGTGTGACTCAACTTTCTACCTATGACAATATTTGCATTTCTAATCGTCAGGAGAGCGAGTTCGGCACACAACAAAATCTTTGGTGCGAAATTCTTGAGTTTTGAGCGCTTGATGACAACCTATTTATACTCAGTGCGTTATGCGGTTTTTCAAGGAAATGTTATGAAATAAGACTTGCAAACGAGCCGTTTTTTGCTGCTATAGAGCCACTTTTACACTACAATACTGGCTCTTTTGTAATACGATACAGCCTCTTTTACACTCTAATAGTGGCACTATCGGAGCGTAAAAGAGGCTGTATCGTTAAGCATTGGTGCTGTTTTCGCAGCAAAACACCGTAAAAACAGTAAACCCAAACTCTATAATCAATTTTTATTTTGTAACAGCTTTTTACTCTTTAGACGATATTTGCATGGCAAGACAGATGATTAAAACGACAATAGAGACAACAGGCTTCGCATCGAAACAAATACATTGTCGAAATTGTCCCATACTAGTTTCTTCCGTTATTTCCTGAACGCGTATGTGCTTGTTGGACTTGAAGAGATTACTTTGAAGCTCGAAAGGATGCCCGGTGTCGCTGGCGACGTTATGTAGGAATACATTAGTGTCCCGTTAAAATCGGGACACTAATGTATATATATGTAATAGAACTAAAACAATACATAATTAGGAAGTACGGTAAGAAGAAGATACCGTACTTCCTAATTTTCTTTTACTTCTTCTTTATCTCATATCCGATTTTCTTGAACGCCTCAACGAAGTCGTCGTACTTGGCTTTGCGTGCGTCGTAGACAATGGTGACCTTCTGGTCGTCAACTGAGGTTTCGATTTTCTTCGTACCCTTGACGAAGCGGATGTTGCTCTTTATCTTCTTCTCACAATTCTCGCAATGCATCTGCGGCTGTGTGGTAACTGTCAATGTGTCGGCGGTAGCGGCAAATGTCTTGCCGGCGATTACGAGCATAAATGCTGCTATTAAATTCTTCTTCATATTTTTACTTTTTTTCTTTAAAATGATTGTTATGTCTATAACTTCTCTAACTTGTATCTTATTCCGATGTAAGCCATCGCTCCTGTCACGGGTCCCCACACCTGAGTGGCGTCAAACACGGGTTTCCACGGGTGATGGGAATGGAGGATGGGATTGTCAATCTTGTAGTTGGTGAGGTTCTCGCCTCCTACGTATAGACTGAACTTGCGAAACTCTCGCGTCACCTGAGCCTGCAACTGGAAGTAAGCAGGATAACGGCTGCGGTCGTACAGTTCGCCGTCGCCGTTGAGCTGACCTGTCACGTCAAACTGCCAAAGCTCGAGGGGTGTCTTGTATGAGAGTGTGAGCAATCCCTTATAGCGTGAAGTGAGCGGCTTCTGACGCAGCTCTCCGTCGTACGTACACTTCACGTCGTTCAGTCGGAAGGCGGCTGTGGCTGTCATTCCGCTGAACAACGGATAGGTGGCGTCCACTTGGAAGGTGTGGCTATAGCTCTTGCCGTCCAGATTCTCGAACGAGAGCGTGTGAGCGCCTTTGGCACCGTCGAAGTTCATTATCGTCTGATTCAGGAAGTCGGTGTAATAATACTCTGCGTTCAGCTCGAGCGTCTTTCCTGCCAACGGTATGTTCATGCTGACGGAGGCTCCCATGTTCCATGCCTCCTCCTGCTTTAGGTCGGGCGAGACTATAACGTCACGTCCGCTTGCCAAGAGCGTCACGTTCTCTGCCAAAGCGTGTGGCGAACGATAGCCCTTGCCTGCCGAAGCACGGAGCGTGATGATTTTCGAGGGCGAATACTTGACGTGCAGACGGGGCGTGACGAAGCTGCCGTAACGGTCAGAATGGTCCCAACGCACGCCTGGCATGACGGTCAGCTTTTCGCCCAACTTATAGGTGTATTGCGCATACAGTCCGGGAGTGGTTTCGCCGGTTACCGCGGTTTCGGGGTTCGGCTTTGTGCCCAACGGATTGAATCGTTCGTCGTAACGGTCATAATTGAGCGAAGCACCGACGCTTATGTTATTGTTAGCATTAATGTCGGTCTCGAACATCAGCTGGGCGTAAGCGTTCTTCTGAGTAACGTCATAACGGGTCAGTCCGAACTGGTTCTCGGCATCGTGCCACGATCCGTGGAGCATCAAAGCCACGGAGGTGTTGTGGTCGGCATTGAGCGTAAATCCGTTCTTCCATTGCATCTCGTAGCGGTTGGTCCTGACAGAAGTAGAATAGAGCGGTTCCGAGGAAGCCATGTCGGCATGCTTGCGGCTTTGTCCGCCTTCGCGTTCGTCATGCAAGCCGCGCAGCATCAGCTGGCTAATCCAGCGTGGCGACACATACGCCCATCGGTGCATCACGTTGTATTGTCGCAGCTTGGGCATATCCATGAATCCGTCACCGTTGCCGTCATGGTCGGTCTGACAGTTCTCGAAGTGCAGCAAGGTGGAGGTGGAGAGACGGTCGGTCAGGTGTATGCTTCCGTCGAGGTTTACTTCGGTTTTCAGCTCGCTGTCCTGATAGACGTTCGCCCTGAGTCCGTCGGTGCCCTGCGGCTTCAGAAACTCAATGTTTATCTGACCCGTAGTGCTCTCATATCCGTTTTTCACGCTGGAGGCTCCTTTGCTCACCTGTATAGACTGCATCCAAGGACCCGGCACGTAGCCGAGGCTGTACGGCAGGGATGCGCCTCGCAGATTGGGGACGTTCTCCGTGAGCATCTGCACGTACGTGCCGCTCAGTCCGAGCAGCTTTATCTGCTTGGCTCCGGTGGCAGCGTCGCTATAGCTGACATCCACCGAAGGATTGGCTACGAACGACTCGCCCAGATTGCAGCAAGCAGCACGTATCAGCTGTCCCTGTCCGATAATGTCAGCATTGTCCACGCGGTATTTCGACTTTATTCCGTTGGTGGCTTTCACAACCACGTCCTTCAGCTCGTGTGTGGCGGCTATGCTGTCCGTCTGCGCAGCCATACCCTGCGACACAAACATATATCCCAACACACCTATCATTGTTTTTCTCATATTCACTTAATTCTTATAACCTTCTCAAAAAATAATCTTCATGTCACCCTTCTTACAAAGCATCAAGGGAGATTCTTTCATGATGTCCGAGTTCGCGAAATTCCTTTGGCGTCATACCGGTCACTTGCTTGAACTGCGAGGAGAGATACGCCGGCGAACTGTATCCAAGCCTGTAAGCTATCTCGCTTGTGGAAAGCTGGCTGTAACAGAGCAGCTCCTTCACATACTCGATGCGATGGATGATGGCGAAGCGCTCGATGGTGACGCCCTTCACTTCGGAGAACAGCTTGCTCAGCGCACTATAGTCTTTAGAAAGCTGACACGAAAGATAGTCAGACAGCCTTGGACGTTCTTCGTCCGAACGCACCCACTTAAGTACGGCGACGCGTATCTGCTCAACCAGTTGGGAACGCGGGTCGTCAAGCAGTTCGAAGCCTATTTCGTGCAACTTTTCAGCCAAGGACTGGCGTTCTTCGGCAGACAGACTATCCTCTATCTCCACTTCGCCCAAAGTGACAGACTTCGCCGTAAAACCTTCTGACACCAGTATTGACTTCACCGCTGAGATGCAGCGCGGACAAACCATGTTCTTAACCAATAGTCTCATAGGCGATTATATATATTTCTTGATACAGTTTTTATTTTTGTGCAAAGATATATCTTTTCAGATAATTATTTATACAATATTAGGGATAAAACTTATGGGAACGATTGCGTAAATTGGGAACGATTGCGGTAACGTTCCCATAAAACTACGTGATGCCTGGTTTTGCAACGTACGTTTTATAGCATAAATTTGCAAGCGTAAACAATATACATTAAACCTAAATCTTGCAAATGAAGCAATTCAGCACTTCACTCATTGCCTCGGCATTATGCCTGACGGCATCAGCTCAGATTCACCTTACAGCAGAACTGCAGAACAACCATCTGTGGCGCGGCATGGAGGTGGCGGACGGATGCGTGGTTCTTACCGACCTCGGCTATACCTTCGCAAAGGGACACGTGACGCTCGGTCTGTGGGGCGGCACCAACACGCAGGGCACATACAAGGAGCTAAACCATTACGTCACATTTCGGGGCGCCGGCTTCGAGTTCTGCGCAATGGACACATACAACTTCTCACCCGGTGCCACGTACAACAACAGACAGTACTTTAACTATTCGGCACACGAGACAGGACGATTCCTCAACTGTACGCTCAACTATCGCTTCCAGCAGCCAAAATTCCCATTGCTGCTGAGCTGGTCGACCATCCTGTTCGGACGCGACAGGTCGGCGGACAACAAGGAGCAGAAATACACCTCCTTCGTGTATGCCGAATATCCCATCTATCGTAAGGACGGATGGACAGTGGACGCTGGCGTAGGCGGCGCTTTCGCCCTTAACGAAGCTGGCGAGAAGCAACACTTCTACGGCAACACGGCGGGCATCGTACACACGCAGCTGAAGGTCAGCCACGACCTGAAGATTGGTTCGTACACGCTGCCCGTACATGCAATGGGACTTTGGAACCCGCAGTCGCAGAAGGCTTACTTCCAAATCGGAGCACAGATTATCCACTTGTAATACATAGATTATATATAATAAAAAATCCAAAGACATTATGAACATCAAAGATTTCACAACCGGTGTACAGCACATCGGCATCCCCACCAACAACATCGAGGAGACCATCAACTTCTATCAGACTCTCGGTTTCACCACTGCTCTTCGCACCATCAACGGCACGGAGGAGGTGGCGTTCCTCCAGCTCCACAATCTCGTTATAGAGACTTATCAGAACCGTCAGGCTGCCATGGCATACGGCGCCATCGACCATATCGCCATCGACGTGAAGAACATCGACGAACTGTTTAAGGTTGTGCAGCGTGCCGGACTGAAAATGCTCGACACCAAGGTGAACGGACTGCCGTTCTGGGAAAACGGCGTGAAGTTCTTCACCATCGAAGGACCAAACAAGGAGAAGATAGAGTTTTGCGAAAAGCTTTAATAAGTTGAGAGTTTAGAATTGGGAGTTGAGAGTTATGATTAGCATACTACTCTCAACTCCCAATTATTAATTCTCAACTTTTATATACAAAAAAAGTCTCTGACAAGCTGTACGACCAGTTTGTCAGAGACTTGAATGACGTTGTCATGTAATGTTATTTTTATTGTCTGTATCCTCTCAGTCCGTACCACAATATCACGAACTCGCATACGAGCGACACTGTCCACGTGAACTGCCACGAACCTATCCAGTCAGCCAATATTCCCTGAAGCACCGGGAACACTGCTCCACCGAAAACGCCCATCATGAATACGCCAGATGCACGCGATGTGTATTCGCCGAGCCCGTCAACGGCAAGCGTGAATATGCAGCTCCACATTACGGAATGGAAGAGTCCGACGGCGGCAAGGAGCCAAAGGTTCTCGGTAAGCATTGCGGCTATCATGAGCACTATTGCTCCGAGCGTAACGGTAAGGAGCATAGGACGGGGCTTGACGTTCTTCATTGATGCCGACACCATTCGTCCTATAAGGAATCCTCCCCAATATATAGTGGCAAGCAAGGCTGGCGACAAAGCTGCATTGCCGGATGTCAGTTCCATTGCATGCAGGTTGATATTGTTGCCGATGCTGACCTCCGTACCGACATAGAAGAAGATGGTGATGACACCATACTTAAGATTGCGGAACGACCATACGCTCTTTGTTTCTTTAGCAGAATCAGAAGCTGCAGAGTCTGCCAAAGCCGATCGTGTGCCTTCAATGTCAGGCAATGCAAGACGGCGCGTGGTCATTGTCGTGACGACGATGCAGACGGTCATGAGTATGAACGGAAGGGTTAGCTGCGACGCCGTTACGCTGTCGAGCGGCACACCAGCGAACATGATGCCCGTAACGAAGAGCGGGGCAATGGTGGTGCCAAACGAGTTGACGGCGCACGTGAAGTTCATGCGCTGCACGGCACTGGTGCCTGGCAACGGATAGGCAGCGATGTAAGGATTGATGACCACCTGAAGCATTGCGGCTGCAGTACCCATGAGGAACGATCCCATGAGAAATACGAAATAGCCGAACGGCACGAAGTCGCCATTCACCACCACGCCCTGATCGGGTACGTACTCTGCACAAAATGCAGAGGCTGTATAAAACACCAGTCCTTCTATCATCACCACAAGCGAACGTATCAGCGTGCGCTTATAGCCAATAAGATTGAGCATTCGTCCTGTGCGTGAACTGTTGATCAGATAGCCGAGGAAGAAGGCGAAGGAGATGAGGGTGGTCAGCGAGTTGCGCATCGTGACGGCATCGGAAAGAAACGCCACCTTGAGCGGTCCCTGACATTGTCCGTTGACGGTGGTCAGGAATCCTACGATGAAATATATGAATGTGAGCAGCAGAAACGGTCCGGCTGTCTTAAGGCTAAAGGCTTTCATTTTGTTATTAGGTTTTGAATTGAGAGTTGTTTTAGTTGAGAATTAAGAGTTGAAAGTTGAGAGTTATGATATGCTTTAACATTAAACGTTTAGCTTGGTTATCATAACTCTCAATTCTTAACTCTCAGTTCTCAACTAAAGATTACAGTATTTCCTCAAGAGTCTTCATAGCCCCCTTGCTCTTGATGCTTTCCACCATCCTCAGGTAAGGCTGCGTAAAGTTTTCAGCAGCACGCAGGTCTGTACTGCGGAACGGAGAGAGAGCGAGGAAGTCGAGCGGTTCGTCGCTTGCGATGAGCTGCTGGTCGTCAGCAGTGAGCCACGGGTCAGCCACCTCAAACTGCTCACCGTTGTCGTCGGTATGATACTTCAGATAATGACGGTAGGCAGCGAAGAGATAAGCCACACGGATGAGTTCCTTATCGTCGCTGACCATCTTCTCAAGGTTCGGCATTACGTAGACAGGGAACTTTGATGCGCCGTCGAAGCAGAGACGTGCCACCTGATCGCTCACGGTGCGGTTGCCGAAGCGCTCGCAGAGAGTCTGCTTATAGAGTTCAAGGTCGGTGTCCTTCGGAGCCGGCACGTAAGGAGTGATGTCAATATCCATAAACTGACGCACGAACTTGGCAATGCGCTCGTCATGCATGGCAGCGTCCACCTTGCGGTAGCCATAAAGGAATGAAGGATAAGAGAGCAGTGTGTGTGAGGCGTTGAGCAAAGAGAGCTTCATGTTCTCGAAGGCTGTCACGTCGTCGGTCATCTGTGCGCCGACGTTCTCCCATGCCGGACGACCTGCGGCGAAGTTGTCCTCCACCACCCACTGTATGAAGTCCTCGCAATATACAGGAGCCTGGTCGTCGGTGCCGTTCTCCTCATTGAGACGCTTGATGTCCTCGGGATGTGTAGCCGGAGTGATGCGGTCAACCATTGAGTTGGGGAATGTCACGTTCTCCTCCATCCATGCTGCCAGTTCCTTATCCTGTGCCTCTACGAACGACATGAAAGCACGGCGAGCCGTATTGCCGTTATGCTGGAGATTGTCGCAAGAGAGGATGGTGATAGGACCTGCGCCGGAAGCCTTGCGGCGACGGAGTCCTTCTGCCACATAGCCGAAAGCCGTCTGCGGGTCGCGTGGACATTCAAGGTCGTGAGCCACCTGCGGAGTGTCAAGCATAAATTCGCCAGTCTGACGTGAGATGTTATATCCGCCCTCGGTGATGGTGAGTGTGATGATGCGGATGTCAGGGTCGGCAATCTTGTTGAGAATGGCGTTCTTCTCCTCTACGCCCCAGTAAAGCTCCACAAGAGCACCAAGACGATAAACCTCGTTCTTGCCGTCACGTCCGCAAACGGTCAGCGTATACTCGCCGTTCTGTGCCTTAAGCGCCTTATAGAGAGGCTCATCTCTCTCCAGAATCATTGCTCCACAGATGCCCCAAGCATGCTGCGTTGGGTCTTCGAGGAGTTGGCTTGTCATATATTCGAGGTGTGCACGATGGAAGTTGCCTACGCCGAAGTGAAGGATGCCTGCCTTGACCGAATTGCGGTCAAAAGAATACGAGTTGACTACTTTTGTTGCCATAATCTTTTTAAGTTTTTTAGTTATTGTTTCTTTTATAGATTTATCTTTTCGATTGCAAAATTAAACCACAAAAAGACTATGGCAAAGAAAAAAAATAAAGCAGATTTTGGGAACGTTTGCGGCAACGTTCCCAAAATCTGCAAACGTTTTAAATCAATATTGTAGCAGATGTCTCTGTTCTTCGCTACAGCCTATTCCCCAGTGGATGCCCTGCACTTCATTTCTGTACGGAGCACTATCTTACGGTTCTCAACCTCCGGATTGCGCACCTTCTCAAGCACCAGTTCTGCTGCACGTTGTCCCATCTCCGTAAGTGGCGGTTCCACGGTGGTGAGCTTCGGATATACAATCGTAGACAGTTCCGTGCCGGAGAATCCTGCCACAGCCACATCCTCTGGTATGCGACGTCCAAGTTCGCGCAGCCGATTCATGGCTCCGATGGCAAGCGTGTCGGTGAAGGCATACACGGCGTCAAACTCGATACCTCTACGCTCAAGGTCGTCAACAGCTGCCGCACCGTCGGCAAAGGTCATACCCGTCTTGACGACAAGCTGCGGATCGTATACATGGAATTTCTCCATCGCTTCGCGGTAGCCACGTTCACGCTCCACCGCATTATATACATCGTCGGGACCATACAGATAAGCAATGCGGCGCCTACCGAGACGTATGAGGTGCTCAGCCATGAAATAAGAGTCGTTGTTGTCGTCAACTATCACCTGTGGCATGTCGTCCAGTCCGTGCGGAATGCGGTCGTAGAAGACAATGGCCATACCAGCGGCTGCCAGACGGCGATAGATGTCAATGTTCTGCTTGTAGCTGCAAAGACTGACAATCAGACCGTCCACCATAAACTCCTCCATCATCTGCAGACTCTCGAGCTCACGCAGCGGACTCTCGTCCGACTCGGCTATCATCACCTTCTGATTGTTCTTATAAAGCACGCTCTGAATGCCAGCCACCACCTGCGAAGCATAAGGCGTATGCATCTCAGGCACAATCACGCCGATGGTGTTGGTGCGTCCCATCTTTAGGTTCATAGCCACTGGGTTGCGGCGATAACCGAGACGCTCCGCCTCACGCAGCACAGCCTCACGGGTTTCGCGCCTTATGTTCTTGTCGTCGGTAAGGGCACGCGACACAGTGGAAACCGAAATGCAAAGCGATCGGGCTATATCTTTTATTGTTACATGTTTCATTGCCTGTAGAAAAAGATAGGTTTCGTATTATGATATTGTATTAACTGCAAAAGTAACATTTATTTCAAAGAAAATTCGTAACTTTGTAGAGAAATTTAGGATAACACAATAACAGATACTGAAAACGTTTGCAAACTTTGGGAACGTTACCGCAATCGTTTTCATAAAAATACAAAAACTCAAGTAGTATAGTCTGCTCAAGAATGGCTAACTTAGCCATCGCAATGAGTAACAAAAACCTATAATTAAATATGAGCATCAATATCCATAGAAATCAGAAGAAGAGAGTAGTTATCGTTGGTGGAGGACTTGGCGGACTGCGCCTTGCAGAAGACCTTTACGGGTCGGGCATGCAGGTGGTGCTGATCGACAAGAACAACTTCCATCAGTTTCCACCGCTTATCTATCAGATAGCTTCAGCAGGTATCGACCCTAGTTCCATCTCCTTCCCATTCCGTCAGATTTTCCGCAAACGTAAGGACTTTTATTTCCGCATGGCGGAGGCACGTATGGTGGATACGGAGAAGAAGATTCTGCAGACTTCCATCGGAAAGATCGACTATGACTATCTGGTTCTGGCTGCAGGTGCCACTACCAACTTCTTCGGCAACAAGAACATCGAGGAATGGGCTATACCGATGAAGACTGTGCCTGAGGCTATGGGACTTCGCAATGCCTTGCTCTCCAACTTCGAGCGAGCGCTGACTTGCGCCACTGAAGAGGAACGTCAGGAACTGCTCAACGTAGTAATCGTGGGCGGCGGTGCCACTGGTGTGGAGATCGCAGGAGCACTGTCGGAGATGAAGCGCTACGTCATTCCCTATGACTATCCCGACATGGACTCGTCATTGATGCATATTTACCTCATAGAAGCCGGCGACCGACTGCTTGCCGGCATGTCGCAAGACTCATCCAAGAAGGCATACGACTTCCTTAAGAGCATGGGCGTGGACATACAGTTCGGCAAAATGGTGACGGACTATCGCGACCATAAGGTAATCATGAAGGACGGTACGGAGATTCCTACACGTACATTCCTTTGGGTGTCGGGTATCAGAGCCAATGCCATGCCTGGTATCAGCGAAGATCATTTAGGACGTGGATTCAGATTCAAGGTAGACCAGTTTAATCGTATTCCGGGACTGAACGACGTGTTTGCCATCGGCGATCAGTGTCTTCAGACCACAGACCCTGCTTATCCTAACGGACATCCGCAGGTGGCTCAGGTGGCTATACAGCAGGCAAAGAACCTTGCCAAGAACATCAAGCGAATAAACGAAGGACATGCTGACGACAACAGCCTTACTCCGTTCAAATACAACAACCTCGGATCGATGGCAACCATCGGTCGTAACAAGGCTGTTGTGGAGATTGGCAAGTTCCATAGCCAGGGCTTCTTCGCATGGATTCTGTGGCTCGTTGTTCACCTTCGCTCCATCCTCGGCGTGAAGAACAAGATGATGGTGCTGCTCAACTGGCTCTGGAAATACGTCAGCTATAACGACTCCATCCGCATGATCACCTACGCCACCAAGCCGCGTGAGGTGGTGGAACGCATGGAACGCGAACAAACCACGCACCTCGGAGAGGATCTGATAGAATAATGTGTTAGACATTATATAAAACAGAAACAGCCACGGTATAGGGATAAAACCTATGCCGTGGCTGTTTTCTTTTATAGTCATTTCTGTCAGACCTGCTGCTTAGAGCTTCACTTTCACGATGAGCTTGCGAATCTTTCCCTCACCTATCACTGGCGCATGCGGATCCTCGGGCCAAACAATCATGAACTGACCGGGACGAAGCTTTACGTAAGCGGATGCCGGCTCGGTGTAAAGAGCGCAGTCTGCCTCTTCATCGTAGGACTTGGTAAGGTTTGAGCAGTCCTCTATCGGCTTCCATCCGATTGTCTCCTCACCCTCAAGAAGGATGTGGATGTCAATATACTGATGGTGAACCTCAAGCACCTGATGCTCTGCCGTTACACATTCAGGGTTGACGTTATTGATGAACAGGCGGTCGCCGTCCAACTCTATGCGGCCACAAGGCTCGTTGAGGAGATCATGACTCTTTACATAGTCGAAGACTGTCTTAAACAAGGGATGGAGCGACTCTATGCGGGCGCTCTCTCTAATATCTGATACTATCATAATATAAATGTATAATTGTTTATATTTATAAGATTCTTATTTTATTTTCTTTCATCTCTTTTATTCTGTCAGCGTGGCGGAGAACATCCACTTCATGAGACGTGTCTCCTTGGACGTAAACTTGCCGACGGGCAACTTCAGCACAATCTTGTTCCAACCCTTCTGGAGCTTTATCTCCACGGGCGGTCGTGACACGCAGTTCTCGTTACGCAATGGCAGTTCGTTGCTGCGCTCTGTATTGGTGTTCTCCCATACCGGCGGCATTATCTCCTCGCCGTTTATCCAAGCACGGCTACCCTTATAGTCCCATGTTCCCTGGCGTGGCGGAAGGTCGCTTTCCGAGCGGCTGTAGTTATAGAACTCAAGGCTCAGCTTGGCTGTACGTGCCTTCTTTGAGTAAACCCAGCGCGTGGCGTAAGCCGTATGGTTCTCCTCAGGATTGGCGTAGAAACCGGGGACGAGAGTTCCCCACACGTGGCGCAGATAAATGCCGTTGCCGGTCACCGTACCAGAGCCGTACGTTTTGCCTTCATACTCATAAGAAGTGCGGTCTGCCTTAGGACCTCCGTCTGCGGAAAGATGTTCCTCAGGAGGGAAAGATCGGGCCAGGTTGCCTTCGTTCGGGAATGCATCGGTGATACGCCACTGTGCATCAGTCTGACGACAGTAAGAGAAAGGTTCTCCCTTCAGCGTGTGGTCTTTATGCCACAGCATACGGTTCTCAAATTCGGCAAAGGCAGCCTTCTGCTCAGGCTCATCGTTCCAAAGGAGCGTGCCTTTTCCGTTGAAGTAACAGGTGCCCCCGCCTCGCCATGCTCTCTCGGCAAGCGTAAGCATATAGGGATAGAAATTGTTTTCGTCAAGCAGCTGTCGGGTGTTGTCAATGTAGCGGTCGTTCCAGAACGCCACGATGCAGCCGGCTATGTCGTCATTACCCTTTGGCTGATCGAGAATCCTACTGTTGAAGAGTGCCACAAGGTCAGCGTAATTGTCGAAGTGGTTGGCATAGTGGAAGCGGCAGTCAATGGCAGGGATGCCCGGTTGAGCCTTGCCACGATAACTCCACAACTGCGTCATGTCTATCTCGCCATTCTCATAGTGCCATCCGGGATTCCATGAGATGGCTTTCTTTCCTTTAGAACGGACGAAAGCCACCATCTCAGGCACAAAAGTAGAGTCGGTGAACTGCACCTCGTCCGTACCTATATGAATGTAAGGCACGTCCAGAGCGTCACACGCTTCAGCCAACAAATCCTTCATTATGCGCTTGCCTTCCACCGTCTGCATGCTGAAACCGAAGGTACGCTCAAAGGCTGCACTATGACCAGGCATGTCTATCTCGGGGATAAGCGTCACATAATGCTCACGGCAGAACTCCGCCAGCTGACGCGCCTCCTCAAGCGTGTAATATCTTCCCTTGTCGCGCTCCATATTCTCAGGTGCATTAAGCATCGGATAAAGCTTGCTCTCCAGACGCCAAGCCTGATTTTCTGTAAGATGCCAGTGGAAGACGTTTATCTTGAAACGGCTTAATAGCTCAATCTCCTTCTTAAGTTCGTCCATCGGTATGAAGCTGCGTCCGATGTCGTGCATAAATCCACGTACACGGAATGCAGGCCAGTCGGTGATGTCACAGACAGGAACACATTTCTTGCCTTTACGTTCGGTTGTAAGCTGCTCCAGCGTCTGCTTGGCACGGAACAGTCCGGCATCACCGGTAGCGTAAATATTAACATTATGCTTGTCAACAACCAAACGGTATGCCTCGTCCTGCGACTCAGCACCTTCCACTCGGTCCACCTTCGTAAAGCATACATCCCTGTCAGCCGTGACCCACTTGTCAGTCATGCTCACCTTCTGGGGCATTGGCAACAATGGAGGAACATCGGCGCTTACGGGTACGCATAGGACAAGCAGTAGCAGCATTGACGCCACAATACGACAGATTAGTCCGCAACATATCCGTGTCAATGGCAAGATAAGACTATCAAAGAAAGATCTGTTTATAAATTTGATAAAATACATTATAACATTAAAAAAATCGTAGTAGATCAGTTTTTATATATAATGCAAAGTTAAGAAATAATCGGCGGAAAAGGGAAACTTATATATTAAATATGTAAACAAGTCAAAGAACGCTTGCTCATGATAAGACCGAGCTAACCAAAAACGGTTGCAAAGATCCACAATCTGGCGCAAGCGTTGTCAAGAGTGAAACACAAAAAAAGGTCTCCAAAGTCGTTAGACTCTGAAGACCTCAAGTAAAAGAAGGCAGCCACCTACTCTCCCGCATTGCATTGCAGTACCATCGGCGCAAACGGGTTTAACTTCTCTGTTCGGAATGGGAAGAGGTGGGACACCGCCGCAATAACCGCCTAATGTTCGTTCGCTACGCTCACTTTAATTATTATTTATTATTTAGTAATTATTACTTGTGGCGTGCGTATAAGATAGACACTTGATATAGCAAAAACTGTTGTTAAAGTTGTCAACAACTGAAAGCACGACTACTCGTGAAGAAAGTCTCGG
>ERZ1026866.822-NODE-822-length-17573-cov-5.082829_pt1 | contig 17573 bp, 24 predicted proteins | sample MGYA00380163_ERZ1026866 | MGnify/ENA primary metagenome ERZ1026866 (study PRJEB33269, sample SAMEA4719799) | human gut metagenome | biome: human-associated habitat; feature: organic feature; material: feces | place: Cameroon | collected 2013-10 ...
GTAATTGGCAAAACTATTGGTTATCTATATAAAGATGAGGACTATAAGAATTATCGTGTACATCAAATTATGACAGAATAAAGGAAGGTATATGTATGGACAATCAAATATTAAAAACATTGGTAGCGAATCAATCAAATCAAATGCATATTGATGTACTTGATTTATACTCATCAGAAATGTCATCGTGGTTTCTGAGCGAATATAAGATTCGAGCAGATGATAGAAAGATGAAGATCTATGGCAAAGATAAAGATCTTTCATATCATTGGATCGAATTTATTCAAGATGAGAATTTGTTCTCTCATATTAAGCAGGACGAGATATTTGACATAATCAAATGCCTGCAATTTACATACAAAGAGAGATACAATGTTGGAATAAAAATACAGACAACAAAAAAGAAAGCAGAAGTCTTTGGCAAAACTTCTACTTTCACACAAACTAATAATTCTAACTAAACAAATAATAAATAACAAAAAAAGATTTTTTGAATCTACCGTGTTGGCAGCACGATAGAAAAATCGAATTAAGTATTTAGAATTGTTTAATAGATAAGGATAATATTATCCTTAAAATCATTATAACAATTCTAAACATGTTCGTCAACATGAAAATTTTTCAAAAAACTACAATTAAATATGGAGTGATGTATGAAATATGTGATCACAAACGGAGAATTCTATGTAAAAAGGGACCATGCAAGAAATAAATACGTTCGTGATAATCGTAAGTCTGAAGCTACTCAGTTTACATCCAAGCAAGCAAAGCATATTTTAGGTTTGAAGCATAAATATACGTGGATGAAAGACGGATTTTATGCCCGAGAAATTGAACTAGGTAAAGTTGGAAAACCTATGGAATCTAGCGAAATAATGCGAAAAGGTAATGGAAATTGCTTTATGGACTGGGAATGCGACAATACATTGATCGACAATATAGAAGCTGAAGAAAGAGCCATAGTTGGGCTTTTAGCATACGACTCAGATCAACTTGGAGAAAAGAAGTTTGAATTGGAGCAGGCATTATCATATGCCGATTCTGCCAGAAGCGATATTCTTCATGCGATTGAGTTTAAAAAGATTGATGCTGCGAAACGTGCTGTGATTGTTGGGTATCTTAAAACCTTACAAGAATTGCATAGAAAGATCAAGAATTGTATTCGATACATAGAAGTGATGCAAAATTGCATGGATAATCAGAAAGACATATGTACTTTGAAGAAAGAATTAAAAGATGCAGAGCATAAACCATATGTCGGCAGAACAAAGTATTATGAGCTGATCCAAAATATAATTGGGTAGAGTTTCTTCCTTATTATATATGATGACTCGCACAGGCATTTGTGCAAAATTGAAATGTAAAATTATAACTTAGGAGGTATTTAATGACAGAAGAAAAGAATATGGTTAATGAAGGATTAAACACTTTGGTGTTCAACAATAATGAATTTGGAAATATCCGCACAGCGGTCTTAGATAACGAGCCTTGGTTTTCTGGCAAAGATGTTGCAAGCTGCCTTGGATATGTAGATACGGTTAATGCATTAAAGAAGCATGTTGATGACGAAGATAAGAGATTATTTCTAAGGTGCCAAATCGCCACCTTAGAAAACGTACCAAACAGAGGGCTTACATTTATTAATGAATCTGGTTTATACGCTTTAATTTTTGGAAGTAAATTGGATACCGCAAAAGAATTTAAGCATTGGGTCACATCAGAAGTTCTTCCACAAATTCGTAAGACAGGTGGATATGTTCCAATTAAAAAAGAAGATGATGATTTGACTATCATGGCTAAAGCATTGAATATTATGCAAAACACTTTGGCGCAAAAGGATGAGCTGTTAGCTCAGAAAGAAGAAGTTATCAGTCAACAGAAACCACTTGTTGATTTTGCCAATACAGTCAGTGCCACAGAAACAATGGTTGACATGAAAACAATGGCAAAACTTCTTGAGAAAGAAAATCAAGATGTTCATATGGGTAGAAACAAATTGTTTGCGTGGTTAAGAAAAGAAGGGTATCTCATGTCAGATAACATACCATATGAAAGATATGTTAAGCAGGGCATTTTCAAACTAACTGAAAGTGAAGTTGAGACTAAAAATGGAAGTAAGTTGATCACCAAGACATATGTGACTGGCAAAGGGCAACTATACTTAGCAAAGAAATTAGCACAATATTTTGCATCACAGAGTGCATCAGCTTAGAGAGGAGACAAAGAATGGAAGAAAATAAAACGGGCGTTTGGGTACGCTGTACGAATAACAAAGAAATTAGATATAACCATGACTGTCATTCGTCATTTGATGTAGGGGATATTGTTGAGGTAGAGAATGATGACGTATATGCAAAATTTAAAATCGAGGTCGTTGAATTAAAAGGTGTTTCCACGGTTCTTGCTACTTATACAATAAAGCCTCAACTCAGAATTGATCGAATATCGCCTTTTTGTTCGACTATTACATTTCATGATGCTGAGCCAATTGAAATGGACGTGTATGCGAATGATGAAGCATTGATTATTGTTCCATTTTGGTATGAAAAAGAACAGTATAGGAATCAGAGTATACGATCAACGGAATCGGTAATTGCTATAACAAGGAAAGAATCATTAAAAACAACAAATGAGGATCTTGAGATTAAGGCAGGTACGATTTCAGCCGACAAAATAAAGGTTGACACATCAACCCTACCGCCACTTTCAGAAAGAAGAGTGCCTGCTCCGTCATATTATCCGTATTATCAGCAAAAACCAATTACTGCAACGTCAGAAGCAGAAAAGAATTGGTTTGGTGGATTTTCAGCTCCAGGGAAATCAAGGATAATGCATGACGATCGTGGCATAAGATCACAGATACAGACATTTGATGATTGGAATGGAGAGATGAGTGCAACTTTAACATTTTTACAAGAAAAAATTGATGAAATCATGAATAAACTTGCAGAAACTAAAAAGGAGAAAGATATGTATATAAAGAATTTAAAAGAAATGATCAAGAAACCGATTTATGTTGACAAAGAAATTACTGTAAAGGAACCAATGTTGGATAACAACGGTAAACAGATCGAAAAAGATGGTAAGCCAGTATTCAAAATCAAACATTATCATGGAATGGTTAAAATCTTATGGACTTCTGGAGAAGAAACTGTTGCGTATGTAGAAGGAAATGATGTGTATGACAGAGAAAATGGCTTCAAAACTTGTGTATTAAAATACCTTTGCGGCAACGCAGGTGCTCATGATGCAGTTGATTTCTGGACAAACAAATATGTGAAATATCCAAGCAGTTGCATTGAGGTCACAGAGAATTTATGTAAGTTAGGAAAGATTCTTGAGAAAGATAAGCGGAGAGAAGAGGAAAGAAAAGGTTTACTTCATGCGAAGTTCTTAAGAAGAACTAAAAGATTTATGACATTTGATAGTATCCCTGATCGTAAAGACGAGTTCTATACAGAAGAGGATGAGAAACATATTAAAGAATTCAAGAAACTTGCCAAGAAATATTTTCCAGAACTTAAGGGTAAAGAAATTTATGTGAATGGTAACAAGAATGATGAAGTTTTCGTAGCAATTAAATAAGGACGCCAAAATTTCGGCTCCCTTTTGACAAAATTTTTAAAGGAGAGATGTAAATGAATAATGTAGAAACAAAAGAAATTCCATTTTATGGAGACACACTTTTAGGAGTGAGAGATAAAAATGGTCAGGTTTGGTTGGCAGTCAAGAAGGCTTGCTTAGATATTGGATTAAATAACAAACAGGCAGATCGACAAATTAGTAATATTACCAAATCATTATTATTTGAAGGCAACCACCTCAAATTTGGGGTAGTTCAAAATGAAGGTACACGTAACGTGACAAGAGAGGTTGTGTGTCTTAATGAAAAATTTGTACCGATGTGGCTGGCTCAAATTTCTCTTACTCCAACGATGAAAAGAGAAAATCCAGAGGCAGTAGACAAATTGCTTAGGTACCAGCTCGAAGCTGCCGATGTTTTGCATAAAGCATTTTACGAAACAGATGATCAGAAAGAGAAATTACATAGCTCTTTAGGTATCGAAGGGGAAGTTGCAAATCTAAAAATTGCAGTTGATGCAGTTACCGAACAGCTTAAAGACCAGTCAGAAAAATTACAGAAAGTAATGGACAACATGACGATCAACACAATTCAGCAGGGAAGATTATTATCTCATGCCAAAGATAGAGTGAGATTTCTACTTGGTGGAACTCATTCAGATAAATATAAAGAAGATTCAAGAAAATATTTTTCTAACTTATGGATGAACTTTAAGGAAACATTTATTTGTGCAAGTTACAAGGATCTAAATCCAAAATATTTTGGCAAAGCGTTAGAGTTTGTCGATGGTTGGAATTACAGCGAACGATAAAAATGAAAAGGAGATAAATTATGTGTACACCAATGAATGAAAACTGGAGCAACTTTTTAAACAAATTGTCAGAGCGTTTAAATAAGATGCTCGACTATGTAGAAAAAAACAATTCTACATTGTATGAAACTGACATTGATAAAGATGAACTTTGGGAAGTATATCTGAGTAGTTTCCCTGAAGGAACCAACAATATGTATCGCAAGCGGCGAGAGTACGATTGTGGGCATTGCCGAAACTTTATTAAAACAATCGGTGGAGCTGTGGTAATTATCGATGGACAGATTCATACGATCTGGGAAATTGACACAGAAGATGTAGTATTTCAGCCAGTAGTTGATGCTTTAAGAACATATGTAGAATCAAAACCGATCAAAGATATTTGGAGACATTTTACAAATACAGTTGGAGTAAAAAGTACAAATGAGTATACAGAAGATAAGCAGATTATCAAATGGACTCATATGTATACACCGATTCCAGAGAGACTACTAGAAAGAAAATCCGATATTCCTACGGCAAAAGCAAAAGTGAGGGATCGAAAGAATGTGTTCAAAAGATCACTTGATGAAATCACAGAAGAAGCTGTTGATACAGTATTAGAATTGATCGCTTCAAATACTCTTTACAGAGGACAGGAATGGGAAAGAGTCTTAAAAGACTTTAGAAAATATCAGCGAGAATACAATGGTTTATCCGATGAAGAGAAAGATACATACACATGGGCAAAAGCCATGACAATCGGAGATGTAATTGGTCGTATTAGAAACCATAGCATCGGTACGTTGCTTGTGAATATCAGTGAGGATATGGACTTAGATAATGCAGTTAAGGCTTATGAAAATGTTGTAGCTCCTGCTAATTACAAACGACCAAAAGCAATCTTTACAAAGAAAATGCTTGAGGATGCAAAGAAAACTGTAACGGATTTAGGATATATGGATTCATTACAGCGTAGATTTGCAAGACTTGATGACATTACTGTAAACAACATTCTATTTTGTAATCGTGATGCAGCACCACGTATTCAGGGTGGCTTAGATATTTTTGACGAGATGAGTAAAGAGGTCGCTGTAAATCCTAAGAAATTTTCTAAAGTAGAAGAAATCAGTGCAGAGAAATTTGTATCAGATGTTCTACCAACAGCAAAAGAATTAGAAGTTCTGTTTGAAAATCGTCACAAGAAGAATATGGTTTCACTGATCGCACCTGTAAATAAAGATGCTAAGAACATGATGAAGTGGAGTAATCCTTTCAGCTGGGCATATTCAGGAAATATGACAGACAGTGAAATGAAAGAAAGAGTTAAGAACGCAGGCGGAGCAGTTGATGGAGTTTTAAGATTTTCAATTCAATGGAATGCAGGAAAAGATTGGAATAGAGATGACTTTGACGCACATTGCAAAACTCCTTGCCACCATATCTACTTTGCATCAATGAATGATCGTATGACAGGTGGAAGCCTTGACGTTGATGTAACCGATCCAGACAAAGGAAAGCCTGCCGTAGAAAATATTACATGGGCGGATAAATCAAAAATGGTAGACGGAGAATATGAATTTTTTGTACACAATTATGATCATAGAAATGGTACATCAGGGTTTACAGCAGAGATTGAATTTGATGGTCAGATCTATGAGTTTGAATACGACAAACCTTTAAAACAGGATGAGGACGTACCAGTGGCTACAGTTACATTAAAAGATGGAGTGTTCGCAATCAAAGAAAAACTTCCATCAACAACATCTTCAAGAGAAATCTGGGGCGTCAATACAAATCAGTTCGTGCCAGTAACAGTAATGTGTTATTCGCCTAACTATTGGGATGAACAGACAGGAATTGGGCACAAACATTATCTGTTCATGTTAAACGGATGCGTAAACGAAGATACTCCAAACGGATTCTTTAATGAGTTTTTGAAGCAGGAATTAGTACAGCACAAGAGAGTATTCGAGGCTTTAGGAAGTAAAATGCATGTCGCAGATGATCCGAACCAGTTATCAGGAATTGGTTTCAGTTCCACAAAACGAGATGATGTAATCGTCAAAGTCAAGGGTGTAACTGAAAGGGTTCTTAAAATTAAATTTTAATATAAAGGAGATTGAATTATGACAACAGAAAATTTATTTGAAATGGCAACTAGAAACAAAATGAGATTCCCATCCACAAAAGGTGAGTTATCCGTAGAAGACTTATGGGATTTATCTGACAAGGATTTAGATGTGGTTTACAAAAATCTGAAAGATCAGGAAGTCAAATCTTCAGAAGAAAGTCTGTTAGATGATACAAATGTTGATCCAAAATTAACAGCAGCGATTGGTATTGTGAAGCATATCTTTACAACAAAACGTAATGAGAGACTTGAAGCGAAAGAGCTTATTGATAAGAAAAGAAATCAGCAGTTATATATTGACGCTCTTTCCAGAAGAAAACTTAAAGATATTGACAATATGTCAGTAGAAGAATTAGAAGCTAAAATTGCTGAGTTGGATGTTTAAATATCATATGCCTGCCCGTCATATTTGACGGGTGGGTGTTACATAAAACAGTAATTTAATGGAAGGAGAAACTAAGCAATGGACAATAATAAGTTACTGATTGTCGTCGATATGCAGAACGATTTTATTGACGGAACTTTAGGAACTAAAGAAGCACGAGCGATCGTTCCTAAAGTAATTGAGAAAATTAAAAATTTTGATGGCATTATTGTTACAACAATGGATACACACGATGAAAATTATCTTTCTACACAAGAAGGAAAGAAACTTCCAGTGGAACATTGCATCTGTCCAGAAGATGGGTGGCATTTAAATGACGAAGTTAGAAATGCATTATTGGAATCAGAAATGTTTACACGCAATGACAAGCAAGAAAATGCCATTTGGCTTCTTGAAAACTATTGTAAAGAAACATTTGGGTCGTTAGAACTTATGGACGATTGTTCTGATGAATTCGGTGAAGATGGTCGATCTCATCCAGAAGATGTGGAAATTACATTAATTGGTTTATGTACAGATATTTGTGTAATTTCCAACGCAATGTTATTAAAAGCAGTGTTACCAGAAGCAAAGATTATTGTAGATGCATCATGCTGTGCAGGAGTGACACCAGAGAGTCACAAGAATGCACTTGAGGCAATGAAGATGTGTCAGATTGAAGTAATTAATGAATAAAGGGGTGATGAAAGATGATTAGTATCGGTGGAGTGGCGGTTATTCCTAAGTCTTTCCCAGACGGAACACAGAAAATTGATTTTTCGTTAGGCGTGATATCTCAAGAAATCATAGAAAACAAGACAGTGTATATCACATGGTTATATGAGTCAGATAAAGAGTTGTTTTCTTTGTTGTGTATTTCTAAAAATATTAAAGAACATTTTCCGTGGTTACAACAAGCATTAGTTATGCCGTATATACCAAATGCAAGATTTGACAGAGTAAAAGAGCCAAGCGAATGCTTTACATTAAAATATTTTGCAGAAATTATTAATAGTCTGGGATTTGTAAGAGTTATTGTAACTGATCCACATTCCGATGTATCTACTGCATTGATTGATCATGTAGAAGTAATCCGTGGAGCATCATATATCACACAAACTTGCTGCAAAGTCCTTAAAGCAGAGTCATCAAGAAATCTTGTAATTTATTTTCCAGATAGCGGATCACTAAAAAGATATTCTGAATTTGTATCAGATGATTATCCGATTGTCTATGGAATTAAAAATCGTGATTGGAAGACAGGAGAAATTCTTGGCATTGAGATTCATGGAGATACAGATAAATTAGATGAGAATACAGTGGTTCTTATGATTGACGATATTTGTAGCAAAGGCGGAACATTCTACTATGGATCAAAAGAATTAAGCAAATATGGATGCAAGGATATGTACTTATATGTAACGCATTGTGAAAATACAATTCTTGATGGTGAATTATTAAAAGATGGCAGCTTATTCAAGAAAGTATTCACAACACGCAGTATTTTTACAAAAGAACATGAGAAAGTTGAGGTGTTAGATTTATGAGACAGACAAATCCAATGTTATTAATTGATTTTTACAAAGCAGTTCATGCTGAAATGCTACCAAAAGGTATTACAAAATCCGTTTCCTATTTTACCCCACGTATGAGTAGAGTAAAACGATGGGATGAAGTAGCAATGTTTGGATTGCAGGGATTCATCAAAGAATATTTGATTGATTATTTTAATGAGAATTTCTTTGATCTTAAAGGTGGAGCAGTTACTTCTTACAAGAGAATTATGGATGCATCTCTTGGAGAAAATGCTTATGGATTGCAGAAGATCGCAGATCTTTATGAGCTTGGTTATCTTCCAATTGAGATCAAGGCTTTGCCTGAAGGAACTTTAGCACCAATGCATGTACCAATGTTTAGTATTGAAAATACTCACAAAGATTTTGCATGGTTGCCACAGGCATTAGAAAGCTTAATTTCCGCAGAAATGTGGCATCCGATGATCGCTGCGACTGTTGGACATACATACAGACAGATTGTTAACAAGTTCTATGAGATGACTTGTGATGACGATGTTGTAAAAGCCAAAGCATTAGGAGCTTTTGATTTTCGTGGAGAAGAGTGTTTACAGTCTGCGGTCAAAGCAGGTGCGGGATGGTGTTTATCATTCTTAAATACTGCAACAGTTCCAACGATTCCGTACTTAGAAAAAAATTACAACTGTGATTGTACGAAAGAACCAGTTGCTTTTGGTAGTCCGTCAACGGAGCATGCAGTAGCTTGTAGCAATTATGCAATTGACGGAGACGAAGAAACTCTGATTAGAAGATTATTAACAGAGATTTATCCAAATACAAGCTTCTCAGCAGTATTAGATTCTTATGATTATTGGAATGTTGTAGAAAATATTCTTCCAAAACTCAAGAATGAGATTATGAATCATAACGGATGTTTTCTTGTAAGAGGAGATTCAGGAGATTGCGTAGACGTAGTAACAAGAACGGTATTCAAGTTATGGGAAGAGTTTGGTGGAACTACAAACAGCAAAGGATATAAAGTTTTAGATCCTCATGTAAAAGCAATTTACGGAGATTCAATTACAGTGCAGAGATGTGAACAGATTTATGACATCTTAGAAAAGAATGGTTTTGCAGCAAGCAATGTTGCACTTGGTGTCGGATCATTCTCATTCCAGTGTATCGAAGAAGATGGAGTTCTGAAACCATTTACACGAGATACTTTTAGCAGTTGTATCAAAGCAACATATTGTGAGATTGATGGTAAACCATATCCGATTTTCAAGAATCCAAAGGATGGTGGATTTAAGAAGTCTCAGAAAGGTTTATGCCATGTATACAAAGGATCAGACGGTAAACTGACATTTAAAGATGGATATACTTCAGAAAATCTTCCAATGAACAACCTGCTTGAGACGGTATTTAGAGACGGTAAGTTGGTAAAAGAGCAGTCATTACAGGAAATTAGAAGAGTTTTAAATGAAGGAGAGTTTTAAGAGAGGAGATATAAAACATGAGTTTTAATGCAGTAGAAACCAAAGACAGATTAGTGCAGTGGATTAAAGATTGGTTCAAAGTCAATGGAAGATGGTGTAATGCCATTGTAGGAATTTCAGGAGGTAAAGATTCATCAGTTGTCGCAGCTTTATGCGTAGAAGCACTTGGCAAGGATCGAGTGATTGGAGTTATGATGCCACAGGGCGTACAGTCAGATATTGAGTATTCTCAGATGTTATGTAACTACTTAGGCATTGAAAATTATACAGTTAATATTTTTGATGCTTGTAGAGATATTAAGCATGAAATCAGAGATGCCTTAAGTGGCAAATGGAGCAAGCAGAGTGCAACAAACTTGCCCGCTCGTATCCGAATGGCTACATTATACGCTTTTGCTCAGAGTATGAATGGTAGAGTGGCAAATACATGTAATTTATCTGAAGATTGGGTTGGATATGCGACCAGATATGGAGATTCAGCTGGAGATTTTAGCCCATTAAGTGATCTGACTGTGACAGAAGTTAAAGCAATTGGTAGAGTTTTGGGACTTCCAACAGAGTTGATCGACAAGACTCCTACTGATGGGTTGTGTGGCAAAACAGATGAAGACAATCTTGGTTTTACATATGATGTGTTAGACAAATACATCAGAACAGGTGAATGTGATGATAGTGCAGTGAGACAGATCATTGATGAAATGCATGAGAAGAATGTATTTAAGCTTGCTCCGATGCCTAAATTTGTATCTGGCATGTGGATCGAGGCAGGACTGGAGTTGGATGATTAAACATGAAAGTTAAAGCAAAATGGACAGGTTGCGGTTTCGCTCTTTGCCTAGGTAAATGGAAGCTTCAAGTTGATGGCAAAGATGTTACAGATAAGATTCCAGAAGACCTACGCACAGAACCTATGAATACATATAAAAGATATGAACGATGGTATTTCAAGGGCTGGGTTGAAGAATGGGAATCGTATTATGATGGACTGAAACAAGATGAATGGATTGAGTCTAACAAGTATTGGTTAGATGAAATTACAACAGATATTGAAGTTCAGCGTCAGATTTTTAAGGCAATCAACGAAGAGGATTTTCGCTCTAATTCTTGTGGCGGATGTATTTAGTAACTAGGTTATAACACGGAAGTGTTGTGATAAATAAATTTAATAACAAAGGAGATATTTATGATTGAAGTAATTGGAACAGTAGTGCCAGTAGTTGTAGCGGTTGGTGGTGTAGGAGCCATTATTGGTAGTGGGTATGTCAAAGCAAGTCCAGATAAGGCATATATCATTTCTGGATTAAGAAAGACACCTAAGACATTAATTGGTAAAGCAGGATTGAAGATCCCATTCTTTGAAAAGGCAGATCATCTTAATCTTGAATTAATTCCAATTGATGTTAAGACATCAAGTTCTGTACCTACAGCAGATTATATTAACATCAATGTAGATGCAGCTGTCAATGTAAAGGTTAGCAGTAATCCAGAAAGATTGAAACTTGCAGCAGAAAACTTCTTAAATAAACCAGTGGGCGACATTGGACAGGTCGCAAGAGAAGTGCTTGAAGGTAATATGCGAGAGATTGTCGGTAAAATGAGTCTTGAAGAAATGGTCTCTGATCGTCAGAAATTTGCACAGCTTGTTACAGAAAATGCGAAGCCAGACCTTGCTGCAATGGGACTAGATATTATCAGTTTTAATGTGCAGAATTTTATGGATGATAATGATGTTATTGAGAATCTTGGTGTAGATAATGTGGTAAAAATTCAGAAGAAAGCTGCGATTTCCAGAGCAGAGAGTGAAAGAGATATTGAAAAAGCAAAGGCGATGGCTAAAAAAGAAGCGAACGATGCAAAGGTTGAGTCAGAAACAGCGATCGCAGAAAAAGAAAATAGTCTAAAAATTAGAAAGGCAGAATTGAAGAAGATTGCAGATGCTAAAGATGCTGAGGCAGATGCAGCTTATAAAATTCAGGAGGAACAGTCTCGTAAAGAAATTGAAGTTGTAACTGCGGATGCTAATATTATGCGGCAGGAAAAGGAAATTGAACTGAAACGTAAAGATGTTGAGGTAACAGAACAAACATTAGATGCACAGATCAAGAAGCAGGCAGAAGCTGAAAGATATGCTTCACAGCAGAAAGCAGACGCAGATTTATACAAGAGACAGAAAGAATCTGAAGCTAATAAATATGCTAAAGAAAAAGAAGCTGAATCTACAAAATATGCTATGGAACAGGAAGCTGAAGGTATTCGTGCCAAGGGTGTGGCAGAAGCCGAGGCAATCAAAGCAAAAGGTATTGCTGAAGCAGAAGCAATCGAAAAGAAAGCAGAAGCTATGAAACAGATGGGTAAAGCATCTATTGTAGAAATGATGTGTCAGATGTTCCCAGAAGCAGTTAAGAACGCAGCCGCACCACTAGGAAATGTAGGAAGTATCACTATGTATGGAGAAGGAAACACAACAAAATTAACAAAAGATATTATGAATGTTGTGAACCAGGTATCAGATGGTGTTAAAGGATCTACAGGTGTTGATCTTGCAAAAATGTTAAAAGATTTTGTTTCTGAAGATAAAGAAGTAGAGTCTACAGATAATGTGGATCAGCCAGAATTATATTCAGACGATTACCGTGAGTTCTAATAGGAGAAATTATTATGGCAATTATTATTATTTGTGTAATTGTAGCGATTATCGCATATTTACAATTTACTAAAAATGGAAAGCAGATTAAAAATGTGGCATCTGGAACAGTTGCAGAGAAGATTAAAGAAAATGCAATGACTCCAGAAGGAGCAAGAGCAAGATATAATACTGCAATTAAAGATAAGCAGGACTTCTACAAGAAAACAATGGGTACATATACAACGGTAGCTGGTAGATTAGCAACGATGGAAGATGATCTCAAAGAAACTGAAGAAGAAATTTCTAAAACTGAAGCAATGATTAATCAATACATTGATAACAATGATGATAAAAAAGCAATGTATTATGCTCAAAAATTAGCCACGTTAAAGGCACAGAAATCAGTGTACGAGAAGAAGATTCCAGAGTTGCAATCAACAAAAGATAAACAAGAAGAAATTAAAAACCAAGCGTATGATCAGCTCATTAAGCTAAAAAACGAAAAAGATACTGTTGTTCTTCAGATGGAGGCAGATCAGCAGATTGCAGAATTGCAGAAAAATTTAGATCAATACAACAGTTCTAATGCTGCCCAGGAAGGATTAGAAGAGGTTCGAGAAGGAGCAAAGAAACTTAGCGAACAAGCTAAAGGTGTTACCATTGCGTATGAATCTAGTGCAGAAACATTAGATTATCATATGGAACAAGAAGAGCGGCAGTTAGAAGCAAAAGCCATATTAGATCAGATGAAAACCGCTCGCAAATAAATTCATCTACAAAAATTAATTTCACAAACATAAAACTGGCATTTTATGACCCTATAAACCACAATATATAGTGGTTTGTCGATTATTAGACCACTATATATAGTTGCCAAAAATGCCAGTCATGGAAACATAGCTCAGTTGGTAGAGCAGGCAATACATAAATATTCATTTTTCTACCTCTATATAAGTATTTTATTTATTTACATTTTAATTTTTCATCACATATAAATTGCTGACATAGGTTCGATCCCTGTTGTTTCCACTAAAAAAGACCTTAACCTAAATGGTCAAAGTCTTTTTGATTAATCGTTTGGTATGACCTCGATAACATCTTCAACTTTGCAATCAAGATATAAGCAAATTTTGTCAATGTTTTCGAGACTGATATACTGATTCTTTGCCATCTTGGCAATTGTACCAGACCCCATATTTAAAGCGGTTCGTAAATCAGATTTTGTCATACCTTTTTTCGCTAAAGTTACGAAAAGCGGTTTATAACTTATCATATGATATACCTCCACATCTATATTGTAGCATATTACATACTAGATGTAAAATAAAATGTTCAAGAAGTTGAAGATTTTGTATTGACACTATGTGCAAGAAGTGGTATATTATATTCAACAAGTGAGAGATAAACTTTAAGAAATGAAATATAAAGGAGTGAGAAAATGTCAAATAAAATTTACAAATATTATCAACCAAACGACAAAGACACGAAAGACAATCATTCAGATTGTGTGATCAGAGCATTAACAAAAGTTCTTGATAAAGAATGGTTAACAACATTTGATGATTTGTTACCATACGCAAGGGATATGCAGTGTATGCCATCAGAGCGAAGATGTTACGAAGAATATTTATTTGATAATGGGTTCGCTTATCAAGGTATTAGCAACCGAAAAGGGTCTAAACGACCAACAGTTGAAAGTTTTGCAAAAGATCACAAACATGGCAATTACTTAGTAAATGTCGCAAATCATGTGGTTGCAATTTCAGACGGTTGTTATTACGACACATGGGATTCTGGAGATTGTTGCTTGTATGGATATTACTACAAGGAAGAAGGAGAGAAATAAATGAGTACAGAAAAGACAATTGACATTTCAGTGCTGCCAGAGGCAGAACAGGATCTAATAAAAGCATTATTTGATAAATGCTGTGAGAGAGTAAACCAGAAAGAAGAAAAGAAATCAGAGCCTAAAATTTGGAAACCAAAATATGATGAAGTATATCATTACATTGATGATAGCGGATCTATTTATAGTGCAAGATGGTTTAATAGCATTGTTGATAACGGTAGATGGGAATTAAATAACGTATTTAAAAACACAAAAGAGGCAGAATTTACAAGAGAGAAAAAGAAAGTAGAAGCCGAATTAGAAAGATATGCTAAAGAGCATAATGATCCTGATAAAGAAGAATGGGACGGAGAAAATGTACATTATAGGATTGGTTGTGACTTAGATGAAAATGATTTAGCAACCACATCGACGTTTAGTATTAGACGCATGGGCGATGTATATTTTACTTCTAAAGAAATTGCAGAGGATGCTGCCAACAAAGTTGGAGTCAAACGCATAATGAAATATCTATTTGATGTTGACTGTGAGGAGGATAAGTAACATGAACTTAGAAGAAGCTATTGAGCATGCAAAGGACGTAGCAACCAAGAAATACAATGAAGCTTTTCTATGCCACGCAAACCCAGATGATGAAGAACTTGACGGATGTATTGAATGTGCGAGAGAGCATGAACAGCTGGCAAAATGGCTGGAAGAACTAAAAGAGTTAAAGGAATACAAAGAAAAATATAGGTGGCATGACTTAAGAAAGAACCCAGATGATCTGCCAGAAGATATTAAGTACGTTTGGGTTTTTATAAAAGGTGAATTCACTCATAGGTCATGGCACGATTCCCATGGATGGAGAAGGCGCAACAGTAACATTTTATACTATAATGACGAAAGTGTTTTGGCGTGGCGAGAGATTGAAGAGAGGGGAGGTAAATGATCATGAGGGTTTTATATAAAGGTAAGCCATACAAAGTGTATGGGGTATGTTCAGATAGATATACGGAAGGTTACAAATTCGAAAATTATGCAGATTTCTTAATTTATAGAAAGAATTATTGGCAATGGGTCTCATCCGATTATTGTACGCCATACAAAAAGAAACATAAGAAACCCAGTAAAAAAGAGGATTAAGAAAATGAATTATAATCTAACATTCCCTGTCGTAGTTCTGAAAGATGAGAATGATTCAGTTCCATATATGGCATATATCCCATATTTTGATGTAATGACGCAGGGATATGATGAAGAAGAATTGCAAATGATGATCAAAGATTTGTTGAATCTCTGTTTAGAAGATAAGGAATCTTATAAAATTCCAGATTGGGCATATCATTATTTCAACGCAGATGATGTCAAGGAACGAGGTAGAAAATACTTTGAAGAACTTGATGATGGGGATGATACATATTTTCAGAAGCATTTTTACACAGTGTGGTGGTTTGATTTTAAAAGATAGTAGTAGGAAAGGAGAAAGATAAAATGGACGTTTTATTTTACATAGCATGGGTATTGATGTTACTTGTGATTATTGCGATTGGAGTAGGTGTTCCATATATGACACTGCAAAACTATAGAAGAATTAAGGAAATTAACAGACGTATTGACGGAATGTGTACTGGATTGGGCATTATGCTAAGAAATGACAATGAAAACAATGAAAATTAGGATAATGAAATCTGAGTTTTATCTAAAGCGAGGTGATTAATATGGGAGTCAATATTCATTTTGCAATATGCTATGCGATCGGATGTCTTATTGTTGATTTTATTGTGATCCTGAGATATGAAAAAAAGATAGATAGGTTAAGAGAGTCGAATAGAAGACTGATTCTTGACAATATATCGTATAGAGATACTTTAAGGGTAATACAAAACACTACATATAATAAGGCAGAAACTCGTTCAGATGTTAAGGACGCAGTGAAGTATGCAATGAAGAAAAGTCATCCAGATAATGGTGGAAGTGCAGAGGATTTTAGAAAATTCAGAGAGCTTTATAAAGAAATGGAAGGTAAATCCAATGTTAGCGGTAGGTGATAGAGTTTATATTTATAGAATGAAGCCAGCGGCTAAAGGAGGTTTGGTTAGAAATAACGACAAAGGTATAATTACTCGCATCGGGACAGATGAGATTGGTCGCAGATATGGGTATAGATATATGACCGTTAAATTTGACAAACCAGTTAATATCTCTAATCGTGATATTTACTCTTTAGAATTTTTTGAAAACAAAGATGATCGTAAGATAGGTAGAATACGAGATACTGGATTCTTAATATATTGCCGAAAATGTGAGGAGTAAGACTAATGACTAAACAAGAATCATTGAAGTTTTTGCAAAGTTTGATTGATGAAACTAGAAACGGTTTAACAAAAGAAGATATTGAACGAGGTCGGAAATTGATGGAGAAAATAGAAAAAGAAGAACCAAAAGAAGTTGAAAATAGTGATGGGTATTGGGAATTTATAATGCCAGACGGCAAAGGAGTGAAGTAGATATGACAGCTAAAGATAACACAATGGTAATTACTAGAAAGATTGCCTTGATTCCTGTCGCAAGTGAGCGAAAAGAGTGGAAGAAAAGAATCAATGCTTTCTTAGAAAAAGATTTTCCAAGGAAAATTGAAGCAAAGAAGAAACAGATTAAGAACACAAGTAAACCAGAAAAGAAAGACGGGTATAAACAGCAGCTTGCAGAATTAGAAAAGCAATATGAAGATTTTAAAGAAAATGGGATCGAAGAATATACTCAGAAAATGGTTAATGATTATACATATGGTCTTGTGAGAGATGCGATGGAGAGTGAAGCAAGACGAAAGAACTACATTTTGTCTTACATATATACCAAAATGGTACAGGATGAAGTAGCGAATTTACCGACTCTTACAGAAAAGAATAAATGGGTGAGTGCCAATGTTAACAAATGTTATCGTAAAGCGGGTAATAAAAATGGAAGTATTTTTACAGACGTTGATATTAGTAATCCGTTGATGGGATACGGTTTTGAGTTTAAACAAGCGCTTACAAGCAAAATTAAGAATTTAATTAAAGATGGAGTATTGAAAGGAAAAGTTTCTGTCCCAAATTACAAATTCGATTCTCCTTTTACTTTAAGTAATAAGAGTTTTGGTATTTTTACAGATTGCAAAGATATAACAGAATTAAAAAAGAATATTGGTAAGCCTACATACCCAGTGTATGTGTGCTTGGGCGGTAATGGTCTT
>ERZ1026866.823-NODE-823-length-17551-cov-14.568073_pt1 | contig 17551 bp, 17 predicted proteins | sample MGYA00380163_ERZ1026866 | MGnify/ENA primary metagenome ERZ1026866 (study PRJEB33269, sample SAMEA4719799) | human gut metagenome | biome: human-associated habitat; feature: organic feature; material: feces | place: Cameroon | collected 2013-10 ...
ATCCTGCTTGTGTTTACGAAATATCCGTCATTTTCTTTGTTTTCAGATACACCTTAAGATGGTCAGCAGGAACGCTGCTTGAACCTGAAATGATAAATGGCGGACCCCCATCGGTCCGCCATTTTTGTAAATTATCTGTCTGTGGGCTTTGTCGGATACAACGCCCCAGCAGGAAACTTCAATTCCGAATATCCATATCTGTAGGGGAAGGGAAGAGCAATTCTTGACAAAACTTCTGATCAGACTTTTTATCCGTGATCCGGCCAATATCCAGGACCGCACCGTGCGCACTGCTTACGGCAACCTGGCCTGCATGGTGGGGATTGTGTGCAATGTGCTGCTGTTTGCGGGCAAGTTTACGGTGGGCACCCTGTTTGGCAGTGTGGCCATTGCGGCGGACGCATTGAACAATCTGTCCGATGCAAGCTCCAACGTGGTCAGCCTGGTGGGCTTCCGCCTGGGGTCAAAACCTGCCGATGATGAGCACCCTTACGGCCATGCACGGTACGAATACCTGGCGGGGCTGGCGGTTTCGGTCATGATACTGGTCATCGGCATTGAGCTGCTGAAAGAAAGCTTCCTCAAGGTGCTGCACCCCACGCCGGTCACCCTCAGCGCGCTGACCATAGCGGTGCTGGTGGTGTCCATCCTGGTCAAACTGTGGATGAGCAGCTTCAACCGCAGCGTTGGCAGCCGCATCAAGTCCGAAACGCTCATGGCCACTGCGGCGGATGCCCGCAACGATGTGGTTACTACTGCCGCGGTTCTGGCCGCCACCATTCTGGCTCACCTGACTGGCATTGACCGCATTGATGGCCTGATGGGTGTTGGCGTGGCGCTGTTTATCCTGTGGAGCGGCATCGGCCTGGTGCGGGATACCATCAGCCCGTTGCTGGGCGCGGCCCCTGACCCGGAACTGATCGATTACATTGAGAAAAAAGCCCTGAGTTACCCCGGTGTGCTGGGCATCCATGATTTGATGGTGCATGATTACGGGCCCGGCAACAAGCTGGTCAGCTTCCATATTGAGCTTTCCGCCGACAGTGATGTGATGAAAAGCCATGACCTGATCGACTCTATCGAGCGGGATTTCCAGCTGCATGACCATCTGCTGGTCACGATCCACTTTGACCCCGTGGTGACGGATGACCCGCATATCAACGAACTGCGGAAATTCTTGAAAGAACAGCTGGCTGAAATTGCGCCGGAAGCGGATATCCACGACCTGCGCATTGTACCCGGCCCCACCCATACCAATGTGATTTTTGATTGTGCTGTGCCCGCAGACTGGCTGGCCGCCAAGGACCACCGCGCCAACAAAATCCCGGCTGCTTTGCGCAAAGCGGTATCGGACCGCTGGCCGGACCATTTCTGCGTGATCCAGCTGGAACCGATTTATGCAAAACTGAAATAAAAACAAAATCAATACAGGAATACGAACAAAGGAGCAACTACCATGGATTACAATGCCGCCGCACTTGAAATGCACGCAAAATATCCCGGCAAGCTGATCGTCAACAGCCTGTTTGAAGTCAAGGACCGTGACGCCTTGTCCACTGCCTATACCCCCGGCGTTGCGGAGCCCTGCCGCCAGATCAAGGCGAACCCGGACGATGTGTATAAATACACCTTCAAGGGCCGCACCGTGGCAGTTGTCACAAACGGCACTGCTGTGCTGGGCCTGGGCAACATCGGCCCCGAAGCTGGTCTGCCGGTCATGGAAGGCAAGTGCGTTCTGTTTAAGGAGTTCGGCGGTGTGGATGCGTTCCCCATCTGCCTGAATGCTTCCACCCGCGAGGAAGTTATTGCCGCTGTCAAGGCCATCGCTCCGACTTTTGGCGGCATCAACCTGGAGGATATCCGCAGCCCGGAGTGCTTTGATATTGAAGCGGAGCTGGAGCGCGATCTGGATATCCCTGTATTCCATGACGACCAGCACGGCACCGCGATTATCGTGCTGGCCGGCGTGCTCAACGCCCTCAAGGTTGTTGGCAAGCGGCTGGAAGATGTCAAGATCGTGCAGAACGGCCCCGGCGCTGCCGGTACGGCCATCATCAAGATGCTGCAGGTTGCCGGTGCCAAAAACATTGTTGCTGTGGATGAACACGGTATCCTGTACCCCGGCCGCCCGGCGGGCCTTGCCGACCATAAGGAATGGCTGGCAACCGTGACCAACCCCGAACACCTGACCGGCACCCTGGCCGATGCCGTGCGAGGTGCAGATGTCTTTATCGGCACCTCCGTTGCCGGTGCGCTGACCACCGAGATGGCCGCCACCATGGCACCGGATGCCATTGTGTTCGCCATGGCCAACCCCAACCCGGAGATCATGCCCGATGCCGCCAAGGCAGCCGGTGTGCGGGTCATCGGCACCGGCCGCAGCGATTTCCCCAACCAGGTCAACAATGTTCTGGCGTTCCCCGGCATCTTCAAGGGCGCACTTTCCGTCCGTGCGCGCGATATCAATCCCCAGATGAAGATGGCCGCCGCGAAGGCCATCGCCGGCCTGATCCCGGAGGACGAGCTGAACGAGGAAAACATTCTGCCCAAGGCCTTTGACCCGCGTGTGGCACCGGCTGTGGCTGACGCTGTGGCGCAAGCTGCACGGGAAAGCGGCGTGGCGCGGGTATGAGCATCCGGGAAGTAAACGCCGCCGCCATTACCGATGCGGTGGAAGAACTGTGCATCCGCGCCAACACCCAGCTGCCGCCGGATGTGAAGCAGGCGCTGGATAACGCCCATGCCGCCGAACCCTGGCCGCTGGCCCGCCAGACGCTGGAACTGCTGCAGCAAAACCTTTGTGTTGCTGCAGAAAAAGACCTGCCGATCTGCCAGGATACCGGCATGGCCTGTGTGTTCATTGAGCTTGGCCAGGATGTGCACATCAACGGCAATCTGGATGAAGCTGTGAACGAGGGCGTGCGCCGCGGGTATGAGAAAGCCTACCTGCGCAAGTCCATCACCGCGGACCCCTTGCAGCGCGTGAACACGGGAGATAACACTCCGGCGTTTTTAACGGTGCATCTTGTGCCGGGGGATGTCTGCAAAATTACCGTAGCCCCCAAGGGCGCCGGCAGCGAGAATATGAGCCGCCTGACCATGCTCAAACCTGCCGATGGCGTGCAGGGCGTAAAAGACTTTGTGATGGAAACCGTCAAGCAGGCGGGGGCCAACCCCTGCCCGCCCATTGTGCTGGGCATTGGCATTGGCGGCAGCTTTGATAAATGCGCAGCTCTGGCCAAAAAGGCACTGCTGCGCCCGCTGGACCAGCCCAACGCGGACCTCTATTATGCCGCGCTGGAAAAAGAGCTGTTGGATGCCATCAATGCAACCGGCTTTGGCCCGCAGGGCTTTGGCGGTGCAACCACCTGCCTGGGCGTCTGCATTGAACAGCTGCCCACCCATGTGGCCTGCCTGCCGGTGGCAGTCAACGTAAGCTGCCACGTTACCCGCCGCGCCAGCGCTGAGGTGTGATGGGGCTTTACGGGAAATGTTGTTCCTTCTTTGAAAAGAAGGAAGCAGAAACTTTAAACAATATGGGAATAAATGGTGGACAATTAACTGCGGAGCGTTGAAATATCGACGGTGCAAGCTGTGGGATGCGATGCAGGCAAGACCACTGAACCCCAAACAGGGGAAACAGCATCATAACATGCTGCCCCAAAGCAAGACGCAAATTTTTAAGGAAGAGATCAAATTGGCAAACAAACCGCAAATTGATATCCCACTGGAGGAACCGGCTCAGCATAAACCGGGCAGTAAAATCGATATCTCCTTGGATGACGACCAGCCGCCCAAGCTGCAGCCGGACCCGGCACCGGGGCAGATTTTGCAAACTGAAATGGAAATTGTAAACCGCCACCATGAGGAAGTCAGGGAGCAGCACCGCCGCGCGCGCGTGCAGCAGGAAGGGTGATTTTTATATGCAGGTACGTTTAACAACGCCGCTTACACGGCAGGAGCTTGCCCCGCTGCACGCGGGGGATACCGTGCTGCTGACCGGTACCGTATATACCGCCCGCGATGCCGCCCACGCCCGTATGAACGAAGCGCTGGACCGCGGGGAGCCGCTGCCGTTCGATATCAAAGGCGCGGCCATCTATTATGTCGGCCCCACACCGGAGCGCCCCGGCTGTGCCATTGGTGCGGCGGGTCCCACGACATCCGGCCGCATGGATAAGTTTACCCCGCGCCTGCTGGACCTGGGCCTTGCCTGTATGATCGGCAAGGGCAAGCGGGATGAAGCTGTAAAGGCCGCCGTTGTGCGCAACGGTGCTGTGTACCTGGCAGCCATTGGCGGGGCAGGTGCCCTGATGGCTGGCAGCGTAAAAAGCTGCGAGATCATCGCCTGGCCGGACCTTGGGTGCGAGGCTGTCCGCCGCCTGGAAGTGGTGGATATGCCCCTTACCGTTCTGCTGGATGCCCATGGCGGCGACCTGTACCAGTCCGGCCCGCAGGCATACCTGCAAAGCCTGACCTGATACGAAACCTAATATGACCCGTCTGCCTGCATTGACAAAAAGCGTGATACCTGCTAAAATACAAAGGTATTTTGAGCGGATATGGCGGAATTGGCAGACGCGCTGGTTTTAGGGTCCAGTGTCTACGACGTGCAGGTTCAAGTCCTGTTATCCGCACTGAATAATAAAAATCCGAACCTTTTCTCGACAGGGGAGAGGGTTCGGATTTTTGGTTTTCTTCAACAATCAAAAATGAAGATACAAATGAGTGCTGCATCTCGATTTTTCTCTCGGGACGCGGCACTTTTTAACACTTTTGGTCAGTGGCAGCTCCCGGCACAGCCGCCTTTGTCCTCGTGGCAGGAATGGGAGCCGCAGGCGTGCTCTGCTTCGTGGGCATGATGATTGCAGTGGGCGTTGGGGTCAAAAACAAGCCGACCAGCCAGATAATCTGCGGCAGCGGCATCCGCACTGCCGGAAATACCGCCAAACAGCTGGATGCCAGCCTGCGCAAGGGCGGCCTGGGCACCGGCACCAATCCCGCCGCACAGAACAACATTGACCTGGTGCTGGGTAAGGAACCCTACCAGCGCACCATGGCCCTGCCCGTTGGTGGAAACAACCGTACTGCTTAGAATCTGGCCGTTTTCTGCATCGTAGATTTTGAATTGCGCCGAATGGCCAAAGTGCTGGAACACCTGGCCGTTTTCATAAGGAATTGCAATTTTCATAAAGGAACCTCCTGTTTGCTTTATCGTTTATCGGAATAATTGCAGATTTGGATGGCAGCACCGTGTTCCATCCGCTGGAACCCATGCTTTTCATAAAACGGGACATTCTTCTCGTCCTCCGGCATCCCTTCAAGGTACAGGTAGTTCTTATATTTCTCTTTGATGCGTTCCAGCATTTCCCCGGCGATGCCCTGGCCCTGATAGTCCGGGTGTACCAGTACATAATGAATTTGCGCCAGCATTTCACTGTCATCCAATACACGGATCAACCCAACCAGTTTGTCGCCGTCCCAGACAGTCAATACGGTGGAAGAGTGCATCAGCGCCTTGTACAGCCGCTGCGGATACTGGCCGGACACCCAGCCAACAGAAAAGAACAACTGTTGTACTTGTTCCTGGGTAAAAGTTTTTTCTTCAGTATATCTTAGCATGGCGTTTCTCTATTGTTATCGGTAATCACACCGCTGGCATTGGGCAAGAGGCGTGTTGGTTTCTTCTTTATAAAAAATACCGGACCAGCGGCAGATGCTTTGTAAAATCGGAACCACGGACTTTCCCTTTTCGGTCAGAAAATACTCCACCCTTGGCGGGATTTCATCATAGGACTGCCGGACAATAATGCCATCGGCAATCAGCTCTTTCAGTGTGGTTGCAAGAACGGCATCGGTAATATTCGCCATTTCCTTGCGTAGCTCGCTGTACCGCAGCGTATCCTTTGCGGCCAGAACACAGATGATCCGGGACTTCCACTTGCCGCCAAAAACGCCTAAACCATATTCCAAAGGGCAGCGGATGTCTTTTTCCAGCTTTTTTTGATACATAAGGTTGCCTCCCTTTACTCCTAGTTTAGCAGATTGCGTTGCAATACGGAAGTTACTATAAAATTTATGAGTATAAAAATTGGGCGCGGAAGCAGCATCCGTGCCCGTAAAGCTGGGTTACAGCTCTTTCTTGTTGTCCGCACCGGGAGTGGTAACAATGATCTTTTCTGGGGTGATGATCAGGGCACCCTTTGCGGTAGCGCCGCCATTGAACATCTGCTCAACCATCGTTTTGAAGGTTTTAACGGTATCGCCTTCGGTCACATACTCAGCCGTGCCCTTGATCTGATAGCCTTCCAGAGACTTTGCATCGTAAATGGAGATGGCAATTTTACCGCCGTCTGCGGCCAGGTTTTTCAGGGTTGTGTCAAGGAACACATCGCCAACCACCAGTTTGCCGTCCGAGGTTACATCTTTGAAGGCAACGGGCACAACGTTCGGCTCACCGTTTGCACAGGTGGCCAGGTCCCACATGCTTGCTTTCAGCAGTTTCTTTACAGATTCGTTCATCATAACAGCCTCCAATCAAAATATGTGCTGGCCAATCGGCCATTTCGGGTGCCATTATACTGGAGCAGCACGCAATCAACAAGATATGTGCTAAATTATGAGCAGCTCATAATTTTAATAGTGACAGGGGAAGCAGAGTGTTCTCCACGGGCGGAAACATGTTCGGTTCCTGTTTGCCCAGGAAAATGTGGATGCTTTCTATCTGGAGTTTGACGATGAGCGCTCCGGCAGTTTTGAGCCGCTGAAATATATGGCCGAAGGCAAAAAGGTTGTGCTGGGCCTGGTTACCACCAAGTTCTCCCGCCTGGAAGATAAGGACACCGTGATTGCCCGCATCCACGAAGCAGAAAAGTGGACCGCCTCTGCCTGAGCCCGCAGTGTGGTTTTGCCTCCTGCGAGATCGGCAACAAGCTGACCGGGCTGCAACAGTGGAACAAGCTCAAGCAGGTTAAAGAGATTGCGAAAACTGTCTGGGGCAAATAAAATCAAGTAAAACAACATGACAATACGCCGGTGGCTGCCCAAAAAACGGAGCCGCCGGCCTTTGCTATTTGCTGCATGTGAGGATACTTCACAAAAGCTGACGCGATCCGGCGTGAACACAGCAAAAATGCCGAACATTTGTTGCCCGCCGCGGGAAGCAAATAGCAGATGCACCCAAGGAATCTGTGACAAAAAAGTGTAAATTTGGAAGCTTTGCAGGTTGAAAGCAGCACAAGGATATGATAAAATAAACTACATAGTTAAAGGAGTAAGATAAAACGAGCAGGCGTCATAAAACGATAAAACACGTTGTGACGTCTGGAAAATGACAAGGATGTCAGGTGATTGAGGTTGAAAACGTTGAATCAGAAAATGGAATACCTGTGGAACGGTGTGCGGTACTGCCTGCTGCTGATTTTGTTGGTGCTTGCCTTTGCAACAGGTGCCCATGCGGCACAGGATGATTACTATTATCCCAATTACGATGCATCGGCCAATGGATGTGTGGACTTGATGAATTACGTCAAGCGTGTTACCGTTACGGTCAATGGTGTGGACTATACCCTGAACCAGCTGGACCAGATGCGCCAGCAGGGAACCCCGCTGACTATGCAGGTTGGCGATACCATCTCCTTCAACGTGCTGTTCGGTTTGCAGGGCCGCGCTTATGACCCGAACGACGCTACGCTGGTGGATGAGTCCAATTCGACCTATGTGACCTATACCCATGATACAACCATGCTGGATGGCACAACGGTGGCAGCGGGCAACCAGGCAATCCTGGATGACTCCAGCCTGATGAAAGAAAACACCACCAAGGGCAACAGCTACCTGCGTATGGATATCGGCTGGCTGCTGGATGCCTGCCCCGGCAACTATAATATCGAGTATACGGATGGCAACGTCAGCTTCTATCAGGGCGGCGAAAACAACCGCTATCTGTATGTTTGCTTCCCGCACGGCATCGGCAATGATACCTATGCCGAAAATGGCTACTTTACCATTACCACAACCCTTTCCCGCACGATGGACTGCATTACCATCCCGGTACCCAACTGTTTTTTTGGTTCTCGCACCAGCTGGATCGTGTACGTTACGGTCAAAGAACATGTGGAAAACAGTTACTCCGGCAACATCAGCAGCTATGGCCGCATCACGGTCAAGAAAAAGTGGATTACCGATGACAGCAACCACGACCCGGCCAGAATTGTGCTGACCTATACCCAGGACGGCCAGCAGCGCAGCGCCACCCGTACCATCACGGGGGATGGCACCGCTTACTTTGATATCCGCCAGGGCATGACAAACTGCAACATCAGCGAGGATATGACCGGCCTGGATGGCTATGTTTCCACCATGACCACCAGCGATGACGGCAAAACCTTTACCTTTACCAACGCCAAGCGGCAAAAGCTGATCGTGAGCAAAAAGTCCGCCACCGGCAGTGACGAACTGCCCGGCGCAAAACTGGTGGTTTACAGCGTAGGCTCCGATGGCACCCAGAGCGAGATCGACAGCTGGAAGACCGAGAGCACCCCGCACGAGATGCAGCTTTCGCCCGGCAACTACCTGCTGCGCGAAACTTACGCTCCGGCAGGCTATGCCATGACCAGCGATATTACCTTTACCATCAATTCGGATTTTACCGTTGCCGTAACTTCCAAATCCGGCAAGCTGGATGGCCAGACATTGACTGTTATTGACCAGCCGCTGGAAGTCAAGCTTTCCAAGGTGGACCCCAACGGCAACTCCCTGGCCGGGGCTTCCATGACGCTGACGGATAAGAACACCGGCAAGCTGGTTCACAGCTGGGTTTCCGGTACAGAACCGGAAAAGCTGGTGATGACCGGCAACACCGGCGAAGTGCTGGTGGCAGGCCATACTTACATCATGCGCGAGGAAAGCGCCCCGGAGGGCTATGCTCAGGCCGCGGATGTAGAGTTCTACTTTAACGGTGACGGCACCATCCCCAACTGTGGCTACCACCTGGTCAAGATGGTGGACCAGCCGAGCGCAACGCCGACACCGAGTAATCCTTCGGAGAACCCGGACAAAACGCCCAACCCGGATGGTGACCCGACCCCGGGTAACCCCGGCGATGACCCGAATACGCCGGGTAACCCTGGTGCAATACCCAATGGCGATGGTGATACCCCCAAGATTGACCCCACGGCCCCGCCGAATGTTCCGGCTTTTGCAAACGGTCAGTACGGCCTGCCCACCGGTGACAGCCCGGTGATGTGGATCTTCCTGGCGCTGGCAGTTGTATGTATTGGCGCGGCTGTTGGTGTGACCGTGGTGCGCAAAAAGAAAGAAAACGGCGATGATGCCTCGCATTCCGACAGGGGGTAAGCATGAGCAGACAAAATCCCTCTTATAGCGGGCAGCCCCGCCGCTCCACAGGCAGCAGTACTCACCACAAATCCAGCAGAAAGCAGTACACCATGTACCGTGAGCCGCCGGAGAAAGACCCCAAGCCGCGCCGTCGGCGCAGTACGAATGGCGTAACGGCAGCGCAGCTTTCCAAGTTTATTGTACCGGCGCTGCTGGCTGCCGCGGTGGTGTTCCTGCTGTTGTTCTTCTGGCAGTGGACAAGCTACCAGAAAAGTGATGAAGAATACCAGACCCTGCGCACCCAGCTTGTCTGGATGGATACCAGCACCGGCGGCGATAACGCCCCGGCTTCCCGCCTGGACTTTACCCCGCTGAAAGAGCAGAACCCGGACGTTACCGCATGGCTCAGTGTGCCGGGGCTGGAACTTTCGCTGCCGGTGGTGCAGAACGAAGATTCCAACTATTACCTGCGCCGCAGCTTTTCCGGCGGAAGCAGCAACGATGGCTGTCTGATCCGCCCTTCGTGGGATTCCACCAGCTGGGCGGACGGTCTGTGCCATGTGATCCATGGCCACAACATCCATAACGGCGCCATGTTTGGCAAGCTGGATGCTTACCGCAAGCAGGATTTTTACAGCGCAAACCCCACCTTTACCCTGTACACGCCGGATGGCGACTACCTGTGCCGCATCTTCTCGGCACACGATGCCAAATCGGACGACCCGTGCTATGCGCTGGATTACAGTGAGGGCGAAGATTACGATGCCTTTTTGCGGTATCTGAAAGAACTTTCGCTGTATGATACCGGCGTGGATGTTCCCAGCGGCAGCCATATCCTGACGCTTTCTACCTGCCGCTCTGCCTATGCTTCCAACAATCAGCGCTTTGTGGTGCATGCCATCATGGAACCCATCAACCACGCGCAGTAAGGTTGCGGGATAGCGAGACAAAAGCACCCGAAATTATAAGACAAATTTAGATAACCGCCCGTCTGTTTGGAATATGACATTCCGGCAGGCGGGCGGTTATTTTGTTTTGTATTTGTATCGTATGAAAAGAAGGCAGAAACCCTGCCCAATTTGTAGGAAACGGTCTTGAACGTTCCGCGGGTTGAGGTTTGGCACACACAAAAATATCTGGCCCCAACGTTTCGGAACGGTCAAGAACGTTCCCTACAGTGCAATAAAAAATATCATCTAAAACAACCAGGGCCCGCTGCATCCCAAAATCCTGTGCAACGGGCCTTGATCTTATTTTGTATGTAATACGAGATTAAAGTTTCTGCTTCCTTCTTTTCAAAGAAGGAACACAAACCCTCGTAAAAAAATCACACTCTCACCATGTTGCGGGTGATCTCGGCCAGGGAATGTGCACCGCACATACTCATGGTGTCGGCCAGCTCACCGGCCAGCTTGTCCACATACACCTGAACACCCTCGGCACCGGCACCGTAAATGGCGTTCACAAAGGGGCGGGCAATCAATACGGCGTCTGCGCCAAGGGCCAACGCCTTAAATACATCCACACCCGTGCGGATGCCGCCATCCACCAGAATCTTGCAGCGGCCATTGACGGCCTCCGCAATTTCCGGCAGAACTTCTGCTGTGGCGGGCACCTGGTCCAGAACGCGCCCGCCGTGGTTGGAAATCACGATCGCCGAAGCACCGGCTTCCACCGCTTTCTGCGCGCCGCGCGCCGTCATGACGCCCTTGATGATGAACGGAACTTTGGCGTCCGCAATAATGCCGCGCAGCTCCTCCACCGTTTTGCTGCCGGCGGGCGGGTTCAGGTTCTTCAAAAACGGCAGACCGGCGGCGTCAATGTCCATGGCAACGGCAAACGCGCCGGTGGCACGCACCAGGGCCATCTTTTCTGCAATCGTCCCGGCATCCCAAGGCTTTACGGTTGGAATGCCAAACCCGGCATTGGCTTTTACCGCCTTGCAGGCACCCACCATAACCGCGGGATTGGTGCCGTCACCGGTGAAAGCCAGGATCCCGGCATCGTGGCAGGCGGGAACCAGAATATCATTGTACTCCAGGTCGGTGTACTTGGTGCCGTAATGCAGCTGCATGGCACCCACCGGCCCGGCAAAAACCGGGATGCGGTAACTGTGGCCGAACATTTCCAGCGTGGTGTCCGGCTCACCCGATTCGCAAATGGTGTCCATGTTCACCCGCACGTTCTGCCATGCACTGTAATTGCGGATGGCAACATCACCCACGCCCTTGGCACCGGGGCCCGGCACCGTGTTGCGGCAGGCACGCCCATCACACACAGGGCACGCTTTGCAGGGCCCCATCTGACCGCGCGCTGCAGTAAGTACTTCGTTATACGTCATGGTCGTTTGCTCCTTTGTGGCGGCAAAAGCCGCAGTGTTTGCTCACTGCCATTGTAGCCTATTTGCCGCAAACCCGCAAGTGCATTTTGCCCGCCGCACAGGGGGCTACCCAAATACCTGCTGGTGTGCTATGATATTATTGATAACATAACAAGGCATAACAAGGTTTTGCGCCAAATGCCCGTGCCTGCACGGAAAAATACTTATCCGTGGGGAAAGCCGAAAAAAGCAAAAAATGGCCTGTTTTTGCAACGTAGCGGACTTTTTGAATTTCCGGTATCCCCAAAATGGATGTACAATAGAAAGGAATCGCTATGAAATTTTCAGAAATGAAGTACGAACGCCCGGACCTGGATAAGGTTCTGGCCCAGTGCGAAGAGTATGCCAAAAAGATGGCCGCTGCCCAGAGCGGCGAAGAACTGGTACAGCTTTACCGCGAAGAAAACGCCATGATGGCCCATTACCACACGGCATCCTGCCTGGCATCCATCCATTATACCCAGGATACCCGCGATGAATATTGGAGCGGGGAACAGGAATGGTTTGATGCAACCAGCCCGGCGGTCAGCAATGCAGCACGCAATGTTGCGGAGGCGATTCTTTCCAACCCGCACGCCAAAGCGCTGGAAGAAGCGTTCGGTACCCGCATTTTGCCCAGCCTGCGCAATCTGGTGCTGAGCATGGACGACCGGGTGATCGAACTGCAGAAAGAGGAAAACGCCCTGACCAGTGCTTACCAGAAATTGTACGGCGGTGCAATGGCGGAGCTGGACGGCAAACAGCTGACCATCCCGCAGCTGACGCTGTATAAGCAGAGCACTGACCCCGCCATGCGCCGTAAGGCTTACGAGGCGGAAGCCGTTTACTTTGACGCCCACCGCGCCGAGTTTGACGAGATCTATGATAAGATGGTCAAGAATCGCAACGAGCAGGCACGCATCCTGGGCTACAACGATTACAGCGAGCTGAGCTATATCCGCATGAACCGCATCGGTTACGGCCCGGCGGAGGTTGCCGCGTTCCGCCAGGAAGTGGTGGAGCAGGTGGTGCCCATGATCCAGAAGGTTCTGGCCCTGCGCAACAAGCGCACCGGCATTGCGGACCCCATGTTCTGGGACAGCACCATCAGCTTTGCGGACGGCAACCCCGTGCCGCACGGCAGCTATGACGAGCTGATGGCCGGTGCCCGCAAGATGTACCATGAGCTCAGCCCCGAAACGGCAGAGTTCATCGACTTCATGCAGGATAACGAGATGTTCGACGTTCTCAGCCGCCCCGGCAAAATGAGCGGCGGTTATGAGGAAATGCTGCCCGATTACAAGACCCCCTTCATCTTTGCCAACTGGAACGGCACGGCGGGGGATGTCGATGTGCTGACCCATGAAGCAGGCCATGCGCTGGAAGGTTACCTGGCTGCCCGCAGCCCCAAGAACATCCCCGAAGATATCCAGTGCCCCGGTATGGAGAGCGCCGAGATCCACTCCATGAGCATGGAATTCCTGACCGCCCCGTGGCATCACCTCTTCTTTAAGGAGGATACCGATAAATACGAGCTGCTGCACGCCGAAGACAGCTTTATCTTCCTGCCATACGGTTGCATGGTGGATGAATTCCAGCACATTATGTATCAGCAGCCAGACCTTACGCCGGACGAGCGCAACGCCGTCTGGCTGGAACTGGAAAAGAAGTACCGCCCCTGGAATAAGTTCGGCGACCTGCCGTTCTATGGCCGCGGTGCAGGCTGGCAGCGCCAGCTGCACATCTTTGAATGCCCGTTCTACTATATTGATTACTGCCTGGCAACCGCCATTGCCCTGCAGTTCTTTGTGGCCAGCCTGAAGGACCACAAGGACGCCTGGCAGCGCTATATGAAGCTGACCAACCTGGCAGGTATGGCAACCTATACCGAGCTGGCCGAGAGCGCCGGAATGAAAGCCCCCTTTACCAGGGGCAGCCTGACCGAGCTTTCCCGCGCGGTGGCGGATTGGATCGAGCAGCATCAGGTCAGCTAAAACAGAATAAGCATCACTTTTATGCCGCAGGCTGTGTGCCTGCGGCATTTTTGCTGCCATTTTTGAAGTAGTGGGAAAGAACCAGATAAAATGTATTGACTGACATAATATTATATGATATATAATATATAGAACAAAATAATACCGGCAGAGCCGCCGCCACACGCAGCGGTACTGCCGGGCTAATACAACAGGGAAGGGGGCACCCACATGAGCTTTACCACAGGCGCGGCGCTGCTAGATGCCGTGGTGCTGGCGGTCGTATCGCGCGAGGAAGAAGGTACTTATGGCTACAAGATCACCCAGGAGATCAAGCAGGCGCTGGAATTGAGCGAATCGACACTGTACCCGGTGCTGCGGCGGCTGCAAAAAGATGGCTGCCTGACCATTTACGATGAACCGTTCAATGGCCGCAACCGCCGCTATTATAAAATTACCCCGCTGGGGCGGCAGCAGCTGGCAGGCTATAAGGCGGAGTGGAAAGTCTACGCCGCCAACATTGACCATATTTTTGGGGAGGATGCAAAATGACAAGGCAGGAATATATGCAGCAGCTGGCAGCTTTGCTGGCCGCAATGCCGGAAGCCGAACGCCGGGATGCCCTGGATTATTACGAAGAATACTTTGATGCTGCAGGCCCCGAAAAAGAGGCCCAGACCATCCAGGAGCTTGGCAGCCCCCAGGATGTGGCGGAAAAAATATGGGAGGGCACCGGGGCACAGCCCGGAACATCGATACCGGATAGCAACATGCCGGAGCAAGGCAGCAGACGCAGAAAAAGCCCGGTGTGGATTGTGCTGGCTATCCTTGCAATTTTGATTGTTGTGCTGCTGGTGTTCAACGGCTCTTTCAAAATTGTGACAAAATATCAGTACAGCATTGCAGAGAGTGCAACGGCAGAGGAGGTTCCGCCGCAGGAAACCACCGGAGAAGCCAATGGGGAAGCCGTCGGGGGAGCAACCGAAAGCACGGGTGAAAATACCGAAACAGCCATCACAAAGGAAAGTGCAAAAAGCGAAAGCACCAACCGGTTGGAAAGCAGCACGATGACGCTGGATGCAAGGCAGCTCCAAACGTTGGCGCTGGACCTGGACTGCGGCGAGGTTGCTTTTGTGCGCAGCAATGCAGCGGATGAGATAACACTCCGGTTTGAAAATTTCTATTCCGGCTGGCTGGAGCGCACCGTGGACGAGGATAGTTTTACGGTGCAGTACAAATTGCCCAAAGGCTATATTTCCGGCAGTGACCCCACGCCCACGCTGAGCATCGCCCTGCCGGAGATGGAGCTGGAACAGATAGAGCTGAATTTGCGTCTGGGCAGCGCCGACCTTGGTACACTGAAAGCCAAACGTATAACGGCAGACCTTGCCCTTGGCAGCCTGTATGCGGATGACCTGCAAACCGAGCAGCTGGATGCAACGCTTGCCCTGGGCAGTGCAGAGCTTGGCAATGTGCAGGCGGACCGCGTGACGATTGAAAACGCCCAGGGCGATGTGACAATCAGCCGCCTGCTGGGGGCCGGCCAGGTGCAGGTAACCGACCAGCTGGGCAATATTGCCCTGACCCTGGGGGAAAAGGCAGACGGTTACAGCGTGCAGGCTGCATGCGGCCTGGGCAGCATTACGGTAAGCGGCGCCAAGCAGGCGAGCCCTTACAGCGCCAACAGCAAAGCAGCCAACGCTGTGATTCTGGATGCCGCGCTGGGGGATATTACCCTGAACTTTGAGGAATGAGCGGGGAAAAGAGCATCGCATGTGCGGCATGCCGGAACGCGTTTGGAGCTCATTCCAAACGGCGGATAGGTGCCAATGTGCAAAATGTTTTGATTAGTCATACTCTTGTGCCTGGCCATGGTGCAGTTTATACAACTTTTGCTCAAAAGGCCAAAAAAAGATTTAATGCAACAAATTTTGCATATTGTACGCGAATGTGGTACAATAACCAATAAGCAAATCAGGCAACGAAAAGGGTAAAGGAGAATTGCGAAATGGCGTATTATTTTAGTGAACCGTCCCGTACCTTCGGCGAGTATCTGCTCGTCCCCGGCTATTCCTCTTCGGAGTGCATCCCCACGGCTGTCAGCCTCAAAACCCCGCTGGTCAAGTACCGCAAGGGCGAAGAAGCCTGCCCCCTGACCATGAACATCCCCATGGTTTCGGCTATCATGCAGTCCGTTTCCGGCGAAAAGCTCGCCATTGCCCTTGCCAAGCAGGGCGGCGTTTCTTTCATTTACGGCTCCCAGTCCGTTCAGTCCGAGGCTGATATGGTTCGCCGTGTCAAGGCTTACAAAAAGGGCTTTGTCACCTCTGACTCCAACCTGCCGCCGGAGGCTACCCTGGCTGATGTGTTGGACCTGAAAACCCGTACCGGCCATTCCACCGTTGCCATCACGGCTGACGGCACCCCCCACGGCAAGTTGCTGGGCATTGTGGCATCCCGTGACTACCGCCTGTCCCGCATGAGCACCGATCTGAAAGTGACTGAGTTCATGACCCCGCTGGACAAGCTGGTCACCGCACCGGCCAACACCAGCCTACATGACTGCAACGATATCATCTGGGATAACAAGATCAACTCTCTGCCGCTGGTAGACGAGCAGGGCAACCTGCAGTATATGGTTTTCCGCAAGGATTATGATTCCCACAAGGAACATGCCAACGAGCTGCTGGACGCCAACAAGAGCTATGTTGTCGGCGCCGGCATCAATACCCGCGACTATGCCGAGCGCGTGCCCGCCCTGGTGGATGCCGGCGTGGATGTGCTCTGCATCGACTCTTCCGAAGGTTACAGCGAATGGCAGTCCCGTACCATCGCCTGGATCCGTGAGCATTACGGCGACAAGGTAAAGGTCGGCGCAGGCAACGTAGTGGACCGCGAGGGCTTCCTGTTCCTGGCAAAAGCCGGTGCAGACTTTGTCAAGATCGGCATTGGCGGCGGCTCCATCTGCATCACCCGCGAAACCAAAGGCATTGGCCGCGGCCAGGCAACCGCCGTTATCGAGGTTGCAAAAGCCCGTGATGAATACTATGAGCAGACCGGCATCTATATCCCTATCTGCTCCGATGGCGGCATTGTGCATGACTACCACATCACCCTGGCATTGGCAATGGGCGCTGACTTTGTTATGCTGGGCCGTTACTTTGCCCGCTTTGATGAATCCCCCACGAACAAGCTGCGCGTTGGCGGCAACTATGTGAAGGAATACTGGGGCGAAGGTTCCAACCGTGCCCGCAACTGGCAGCGCTATGACCTTGGCGGTGCCCAGAAGCTGAGCTTTGAGGAGGGCGTTGATTCTTACGTTCCGTATGCCGGCCCGCTGGCCGATGGCGTGCAGACCACCCTGTACAAGGTGCGTTCCACCATGTGCAACTGTGGTGCGCTGTCCATCCCGGAACTGCAGCAGAAAGCCCGACTGACGGTCGTTTCTTCCACCTCCATTGTGGAAGGCGGCAGCCATGACGTTATCCTGAAAAACAGCCCGAACAACGTTTAAGCTGTTCCGGGTTGGGGCACCACGGCCAGCAGAATTTGCGCTTGCAATCTGATAGGATTTGTGGTATTATAACCAACATGAGATGCAAAGGGGCAGCTATCAATACAGCTGCCCTTTTTTGCACTTTTGCGGGTTTAGGCGGTAACATTGTGCGTTTTAACCGCCTGGGGCCGGGGGTTCAGCCCCAAAACAATCAGGGGCGCGGCAGAATGGCTGCGCCAATTAAGAGAGGGAAAGAATTATGAAAAAATTTGCCTGCGCTGCGCTGAGCACTGCACTGCTGGCCAGCATGCTGGCTGCCTGCGGCAGCTCCGCATCCACCACCCCGGCGGCTTCCTCCGCTGATACATCCTCCGATACCGGGGC
>ERZ1026866.826-NODE-826-length-17529-cov-5.212773_pt1 | contig 17529 bp, 15 predicted proteins | sample MGYA00380163_ERZ1026866 | MGnify/ENA primary metagenome ERZ1026866 (study PRJEB33269, sample SAMEA4719799) | human gut metagenome | biome: human-associated habitat; feature: organic feature; material: feces | place: Cameroon | collected 2013-10 ...
CTGACTGTTACTAATCGGTCGAGGGCTTGACCTGAAATGCAAAACAAAAGTTTTGTAGAAAATGGTTGTGTTCGGAAAGAAAGTATGGTATGATGTATAGATGTTAAGTGTATGCGGTTTTGAAGGTATATCTAGCGTAGGGGATTGGTCAAATGGTATGATAGGGGTCTCCAAAACCTTTGGTGGGAGTTCGATTCTCTCATCCCCTGTATTAGGAAAGAGTGAAGATACAAAATCTTCACTCTTTTTTCGTATTGTTTAAAAGAAAAGTCTAACAGAACAGGATTTACAGAATTTTAAGATATTTTTGTAAAGCAGGACTGTTTTTTATGGTGTAAATAAGGTACAATAGAGCCACAGAACATATTCAAAAATAATGAAAAATGAAACATGAGAAGGGAGTGGGTGTAACGTGAGCAGAGAAAAGAATGGAAGCCGCGGCACGGTAAAAGCTGTCATTTATCTTCTGATCGTAGTAATCCTTGCTGGAATGGTTGTTTATCTGACGCAGTCGCTGCGGCGGGACCGGGAGCCGGAGATTACGGGGACGTTTATTGACAGCAAGCTGGAGGCGGCGGGGGAGCTGACGTCGGCGAAGATGATTTATAACGGGCTGATTCATTACTCGGACGGGTCGATTCCGTTTCTGACGCAGAAGGCGTTTAATATGACATACCGTGCAGAGGTACGTGCGGGCGTGGATCTCTCGAAGGCGAATACGGAGGTGACGGATTCGGAAGTAACAGTTACACTTCCGGCAGTGGAGATTTTTGATATTTCCATCGACAATGATTCCATCCAGTATTACGATGAGAAGGCAGCGCTTCTGAACTGGGAGCGGAAGGAAGATGCGATGGATGCAATCGCGAGTGCGAAAGAGGATGTAGAGCAGCAGACGAAAGAAATGGATGACCTGGAAACGATGGCACAGGAACAGGCGAAAACACTGATTACCGGAATGCTGTCCGAGATGGTCGGGGACAAGATATTGGTTGTAAAATTTGAAGAATAGTACATAGACGGGATGCCGGCACTTCTTTTTGGGGATAAAAAAAGGAGGGCCGGTATTTCTTCTGGCAGAAACACCGGCATTATGAAAAAGAAAAATCTATATAAATTGGAAAGAATATTAGGTTGGGACAACGGTTGAAAGATAGAGGAAGATGATTTGTTGTCCCTTTGTTTTGATACGTTTAGTATAGTTGTCATATGTGAGGAAAGTGTGAATGGAGTTTGAAGAAACTTTGAAAAGATTTGTGAATGGCGCGGGTGAACATCAGAACATCCCAACGCCCGGATATCGCCAAATTTGCATAGAATTAACTTGAAAGTGAACACTGCTTCATGGTACAATCGTTTGGCATGTGTGAAATATGAGTTACATTTGAGAGGACAAAAACTATGGACTATAAACTGCTGCTGGACACCGCGGTCATGGCGGGAGAAATCCTGCTGGAGAGCGGGGCGGAGACGTGGCGGGTGGAGGATACCATGCTGCGGATGCTGCGCATGTCCGGCCTGAAAACAGCGGATGTACTGGCGCTGACGACCGGCTTTGTGGTAACACTCGACGACCCGTCGATGGATTCCATGACTGTTATGCGCAGCGTAGAGAGCCGTGCAACGGATCTGAACCGGATCCATGCGGTCAATCAGCTTTCCCGCGATTTCTGCGAAGGAAATATCGACCTGGATGCGCTGTTCCACCGGGTGCGGGATATCTATCGTGCCAAGTCGGAAATTAAAAAAAATCTGCTCGCGATGATGGCGACGACCGCAGGCTTTGCAATCATGTTCGGAGCCGGGTTCTACGAAGTGTTGGCATCTGCACTTGCAGGTTTTATATCAGGAATCGGTGTTTACGGAGGAAAAAAAGCCGGGATGCAGTCGTTTCTTGTGAACTGTATCGGGTCATTTTTGCTGGCGGTCACATCTATTCTCTGTGTTCATTACCTGCCGGGGACCATGGATCTGAACGTCATTATCATTGCATCGATCATGCCCCTCGTACCGGGTGTGGCGATCACGAATGCGGTGTATGATACCCTGCACGGCGACTACATTTCCGGTGCGGCACGGATGCTTGAGGCGTTTGTAACCGCTGCGGCCATCGCAATCGGCGTGGGACTTGGCATGCTGCTGCTCCGTCCACTGGTGCGGTAGAGAAAACCGATACAGAAAAAAGATGAGGTTAAAGCAAAAATATGAGAATAGCAGGTGAAATCATCCTGAAATCCCTTGGAGCCTGGGTTGCAATCTGGGGATTTTCAAGACTGTTGAACGCACCAAAAAAGCTGGAATGCTACACGGCCGGTGTCGGTATGATCGGCTGGGCGGTCTATCTGATCGTGGAAGTATTCAACGACGGCATTCTGATGAAGAACTTTCTTGCCGCCGTTGCCGTCGCCCTGGTTTCCCAGGCAATGGCGCGTCATTTCAAAGCGCCGGTGATCCTTTTCGTGATCCCGGGCATTCTTCCGATGGTGCCGGGAGCCGGTATGTACCGCATCGTCTACTCGATCGTTATGGGGCCGGAAAACATGGTTGGAACGTATCTTTTAGAGACAGCGACCGCGGCAGGCGCAATTGCCCTTGGAATTTTCCTCGGAGAAGCGCTGCAGAAGGTATTTTTTTACGAATTCCATAGGTGATTTACGAAAAAAGTGAGAAATTTGCCAAAACCAAATTTTTTGCTTTTTTTTGTCGAATTTTATGATATACTTAACAGTGTATGTGCCCTTGGACAAAAGAAGAAATCTATAGGGGCATTTTTAACATCAGTAGACAAGAAGTCCCCCGCTTCTAAAGCGGTGGGATGAATTGTTAAAAGAAACATAACAGCAGTGGCGGGCGGAGAGAAATCGGTATCCTCCACTGACATGAGGTAAGTCACAGTCGAACTATTTTCGACATGTCAGACTCCGTGAAAATACCGACTGTGAGTTGAAACAAGGAAAAAAGAAGAGAAGTAAGTAAAGTGCAGACACAGAACTATGAGGAGCAAAAAATATGAAGTTTGAAGATGATGATTTAAAGGACGGTAAACTTTGGGCTGCCCTGCAAAAAGAGATTGACCGTGACCTGGCGGAAAAGGAGAGCGGTGAAACATTCCAGGAAGAACTGGCAGACATCGAAGACTCCATTGAATTTGAAAGCAAAGAAACAAAAAGCGAAGATCACATCCCGGATGAGACTGCAAATTTAAGTAATCTGCGAAGTGTCCTTGAGGCAACTGAGCGTGCAAAAGACGAAGAAGCGAAGCAGAAAATGAAGCAGAAAATGAAGCAGACCAAAGTGGAGCCTGTGACGCAGGACATCGAGATTCCGGAATTTACAGAAGAGGAAGAAGAAATCGAAGAGACGCCGGCGGAGACAAAAACAGAATCGGAACCGGAAGAAGTGATGGTGGATGATGATCTGATCATCAACGATCCATTCACAGATGAGGATGATCTGCTGGGAGAAGAGAAGACAGAGACCAAGGGTTCGGAGAAAGAAGTGCTTGGTGATCAGGTGGAAGCCGCAATGGAGCGCCTCGTCAGCGACACGGTAGGCCATATCCCAATGCCGGAAATAGACGATGAGGATGATGACTACGACGGTTATGAGGATGATGACGAAGAGTACATTCCGCATGGCGCAAAACCGCAGAAGAAAAAGGGAAAAGGCGGTGCGGTTATCGCCGTTGCAGCCGTTGCTGTTATTGCTGTGGGAGGCTTTTTCTATGGAAGCAAAATGTTCCATTACCAGAATTATTTTTTCAACGGAACAACCATCAACGGAGTAGACTGCTCGGATATGACGGCCAAAGAGGCAGAAACGAAAATCAAAGAGCAGGCTGCAAGCTATACCTTAAATGTAAAATTCAAAGACAATGATACGAAGAGTGTCAGCGGAAAAGACATCGACTACACCTACGCCGGAGACGGCAGCGTGGAGAGCGTGTTAAAGAAACAGAACAGTTTCCTCTGGTTCCTGGGAAATGGCGGAAAAGAGAAAGATTCCCAGGTCACCATGCAGTACAGTCAGGAAAAACTGGATGCGGTGATTGATGGATTTGACGAATTCCAGTCCGCAGACGGTGAGAATGCACCGGCCAGCGCCTACATTACCTTCCAGAACAATGAGTTTGAGATTGTGGATGCTGTTATGGGTGAGGGAATGGATCTTACCCTTGCAAAACAGTGCATCGAAAACGCGCTGATCAATGCGGATACCGAAGTGGATCTTGAAAAAGCAGGCGTTTACGACGGAACCTTGGTAACAGCAGATGACGAAACACTGAATGCACAGAAGGATCAGTTAAATGAACTGGTACGCGCAAGCATCACATACAGTATGCCGGATGGAACAACACAGGTTCTTGACGGAAATACCATGAAAGACTGGCTGGCGGTCGATGCGGATGGAAATTATTCCAAAGATGAAAACCAGTGGAATGAAAGAGTAAAAGAATATGTGGCAAATCTTGCGGCAGCGATTGATACCGATGGCAAGGATCACACCTTCCCGGCAACCGGTATCGAAGGCGGCGTGACCATCAGCCAGGAAGGCTACGGATGGAAAGTGGATCAGGAGCAGGAGATAGCAAAGATCGCAGAAGAAGTAGATGCTCACGCAGCAGATGCAAGAGAGCCGCAGTATGCGCAGAGAGAGTTTGCTGCTTCCACAGAGAACAACGGATTCGGCAAGACGTATGTTGAGGTTGATGCCAGCCGTCAGCATATCTGGCTCTACAAAGATGGAAATCTGGTTGTCGACGGTGACTGTGTAACCGGTCTGATGGAGCAGAGCAGCTACACGAAGCCGGGTATCTACACAACCGCAGCAAAAGAAAGCCAGAAAAAACTGCACGGAGAGCTTCAGGCAGACGGCAGCTATTCCTGGGAAAGAGATGTGGATTCCTGGATTCCGTTCAACGGAGAGATTGGTTTCTACGATGCTTCCTGGAGAAGTAGTTTCGGCGGAAACCTGTATCTGACTGCAGGATCGACGACAGGATCTGTTGCACTTCCGACTGCAGTGGCACAGGCATTATATGACAATGTCGATGACGGAACACCGGTTATCATTTATTATTCCGAAGCTTATGAGGTAAGTGAAGACACGCTTACTGTGACACAGGCACCGGAAGCAGATGACGAAAATGTCGATGATACGACGAATACCACGACAGTAACGCCGACGAGAACGCCATCCTACACGTACGATGATTACACGCCGTCAACTCCATCAACCCCATCAACTCCATCAACCCCATCAACTCCATCAACCCCATCAACTCCATCGACCCCGTCTACGCCGGAACCGACCACAGCACCGACCGAGATCCCGTCTACGCCGGAGCCGACCGTAGCACCGACCGAGACCCCGTCGACACCGGAACCGAGCGCACCGGATCAGGGCGACCATACGGGTGACGATGATTACCCAGGTAAGGGCGAGAGCTGAGAAAAGAAGAAATAGAACATAAAAAATACGCATTCCGTTATCAAAACAGGAATGCGTATTTTTTATGAGAAAGAAACTGTTAAAAATTAATTTTCCGGTACGAACAGTGTGACAAGATCCATCGGGGAAGTGATGGTGTAGTCCGGGTTTTCGGTCTGACCAAAACCGTATGCGGCATGGACAAACGGGATTCCGGCCTCGTGTGTCGCCTTGTAGTCGCCGTCGGTATCGCCGACATAGACCGCGTGCTGCAGATGGTTCTGTTCGATGATTGTACGGATGTTGTCTGCCTTTGCCTTTCCGGTATCGCCAGGACAGAGATGGCCTTTGAAATAGTGACCGAGGCCTGTGGCTTCCAGAAAAACTTCGATATAGCCCGCCTGGCAGTTGCTTACGATATAAAGCGGGTAATGTCTGGAAAGAATAGAAAGTGCATCGACAAGTCCCGGATAAACAGGAGCCGGTGTCGCAAGAAGTGCCTCATGCTCTTTGGCACAGCATGCATCGATCAGTTCTAACTGGCGCTCCTTTGGATATTCGTGGAAAATGACGGCGGCGATATCCGGGAGCAGGCGGCCGAACAGGCCTTTTAACACGGCTCCGGTGAGGTTTGGTGTCATATCAGTTTCTTTTTCCATAATCTGATTCCATGCGTCGGCAACAACGTCTGTGGAGTCCCACAGGGTGCCGTCCACATCAAAAATAATACTGTCGATCAAGAGTTTTTCCTCCATATCTTAAGGGTTTTGGTTATTCTTTTAAAGTATTTATTAATTTTAATCAAAAACACGTGAGAGCGCAATGTTTATTTTGCATTTTGGAGGAAAATGTGGCAAAATAAGAATGATATATTAACAGGAGATTACTATGCAGGACACAATCACAAAGCCATTATTGAAATGGTATGGCGAAAATAAAAGAGTGCTGCCGTGGAGAGAAAAAAAGAACCCGTATGAAATCTGGGTTTCCGAGATTATGCTCCAGCAGACGAGGGTGGAGGCGGTCAAGCCGTTTTATGAGCGGTTTATGCGTGAACTGCCCAATGTCGCAGCACTTGCGGTCTGTCCCGAGGAAAAGCTTTTGAAGCTCTGGGAAGGCCTTGGTTACTATAACCGTGTGCGGAATATGCAGAAGGCCGCACAGAAAATTATGGAAGTGTATGACGGTGTATTTCCGGCAGATTACGAAGCCTTAAAAGGACTTCCGGGAATTGGAAATTACACAGCGGGAGCCGTTGCATCGATCGCGTTTTGCATTCCGGTGCCGGCGGTGGACGGAAATGTGCTTCGTGTGATGGCACGCCTCCGGGAGGACGGTGAGGACATTTTAAAGCAGTCCGTGAAAAACCGCGTGGAAGCGGAATTGACCGAAATCATGCCGGCAGAAGATCCGGGAGCCTTCAATCAGGCGATGATGGATCTCGGCGCAATGGTCTGTCTGCCGAACGGAGCACCAAAATGTGAAGTCTGTCCGCTTTTTGACCAGTGTCTGGCGGGACGGCATCAGACCTGGACGGAATATCCGTTTAAAAAGAGCGCAAAGCCGCGCAGAATCGAAGACAGAACCGTTCTGTTATTTCTGGACGGTGCGCACACAGCAGTGCGGAAACGGCCGAAAAAAGGACTTCTGGCGGGACTTTACGAGTTCCCGAACTTCGATGGCGTGCTCTCCGAACAGGAAGCACTTGAAGAGGCAGAAAAATTCGGCGTGACGCCGCTTCATATTCAGGCATTGCCGCCGTACAAGCACATTTTTTCCCATGTCGAGTGGCATATCACAGGATACGCCATTAAAATTGCAGGAAACGATGTGGAGCAGGAAGGGGAAGAAAAAGCCGGATTGATTTTTGCGGATGCGAAAACCGCGGCTGAAAGATATGCCATTCCGTCTGCGTTTGCGGAATACGCAAAATATACAGATCTGGAACGTGCCTGAAACGGCAGAAGAGCAAAAAAGAGCAGGGAGAAAAAAAGATGAAGATTTTATCAATTGCAGTACCATGCTATAATTCAGAAGCATATATGGAGAAATGTATCGATTCGCTGCTGGTCGGCGGAGAAGAAGTAGAAATTCTGATCGTGGACGATGGTTCCAAGGACGGAACCACAGAGATTGCAGACCGCTATCAGGAAAAATATCCGACGATTGTAAAAGCGATTCATCAGGAAAACAAGGGCCACGGCGGAGCAGTCAACACGGGTGTGGAAAATGCGACGGGTCTGTACTTTAAGGTTGTGGACAGTGATGACTGGGTAAACCCAGAGGCATACCAGAAGATTTTAAATGTTCTGGCAGAAGTCGTACGCGGACCGAAAACACTCGACCTTCTGATCAGTAACTATGTGTATGAAAAAGAGGGCGCCAAGAGAAAACGTGTGATGCGCTATGCGAAATCGCTGCCGGAAGGCCGCTTTTTCGGATGGGATGAGGCGAAAGCTCTCGGCAAAACACATTATCTGCTGATGCATTCGCTGATTTACCGGACTTCTCTTTTAAGAGAGTGCGGCATGAAGCTGCCGGAGCACACCTTCTATGTGGATAATCTGGTTGCGTTTATTCCGCTTCCGTACGTCAAAACGATGTATTATCTCGATGTCAATTTCTACCGCTACTTTATTGGAAGAGCCGACCAGTCGGTTAACGAGAAAGTCATGATCGGCAGAATTGACCAGCAGATCCGTGTCAACAAGCTGATGATCGATTACCTTGGTGAACAGAAAGGGCTGTCGAAGTACCTGCGGAAATATATGATCAGCTATCTGACCATTATTATGACGGTTTCTTCCGTGATGATGATGCGCTCCGGAACGGAAGAAAATCTCGAGAAAAAGAACGATCTGTGGAGATACCTGAAGCAGGAGGATGCAGCCGATTACTTCCGCATCCGCCACGGCATTTTCGGAACTGTTATGAGCAGCAAATCAAAACCGGGACAGAAAATTGCAGTCTATGCCTACAAGGTAGCGCAGAAGCTGTATGGATTTAACTAGAAAGTAACGAAGCGGAGGAACGAACAATGCGAGTAGGAATGGGTTACGATGTGCATAAACTGGTGGAAAACCGGAAACTGATTCTGGGCGGTGTGGAAATCCCGTATGAATATGGCCTTCTGGGACATTCCGATGCGGATGTGCTGGTCCATGCCATTATGGATGCGCTTCTCGGCGCTGCAGCACTGCGGGACATCGGACGCCATTTTCCGGACAATGATCCGGCGTATGAGGGCGCAGACAGCATCGAACTGCTGAAAAAAGTGGGTGAGATGCTCGAGGAGCGGATGTATCTGATTGAAAATATCGATGCAACCGTTATTGCACAGAAGCCGAAGCTCCTGCCATACATCGACACGATGGTGAAAAATGTGGCGGAGGCGCTTCATCTCGAAGAGGATCAGGTCAATATCAAGGCAACGACCGAGGAAGGACTTGGCTTTACCGGAAAGAAAGAGGGAATTTCCGCACAGGCGATCTGCTGCATTTCCAAGGCACTCGACCTGATGCCGGACGACCGGATCGCAGGCAGATGCAGCGGCTGCCCGGGATGCGCAAAGAACGCAGAAGAATAAAAGAGAAATGCGATTGCACAAGGCCGGAAGATGTGGTAGACTGGAAGAAGAATAAGGGAGTAGTCGGCGGCATACGTGACGCTATAAGGCCAACAACCGAAGAAAAAGCATTTCTTCTGGCTTTGTATGAAATGACAAGACTTATCTGTATCAACAAATATGGTGCGGATAGGTCTTTTTCTATATAGAAAGAGACCGGTGTACCAGTGGGAACTTATCACAGGAACGCAAAAAGCGTTTTCAGAAGAAAGGACGGATGGAAATGAAAGAGTATCTGGAAAAAAGTTCGAAGATTCTTGATGAGTTACAGACAACGGATCAGGGACTTTCCGAGGCGGAAGCTGCGCGGCGGCTTTCCGAACACGGACCTAACCGGCTGGCGGCGGGAAAAAAGAAGAGCAATCTGCAGCGGTTTTTCGAAGAGCTGAAAGACCCGATGATCCTGATCCTGCTCGCCGCAGCGCTGATTTCCGGCATCACATCGGCGTATGAAGGCGAATCGTACGCTGATGTGGTCATTATTCTCACCGTTGTCATCATTAATGCGGTGCTCGGTGTTCTGCAGGAGAGCAAGGCAGAGAAAGCGATTGAAGCTCTGCAGGAGATCGCGGCAGCCACGTCGAAGGTGATGCGCGGCGGGAAAATGGAAGTGAAAAAGAGCGAGGAGCTCGTACCCGGTGATATTGTAATTCTCGAAGCGGGCGATGCTGTTCCGGCGGATGGCCGTATTTTAGAGAGTGCCAGCATGAAAATCGAGGAAGCAGCGCTGACCGGAGAATCTGTCCCGGTCAATAAAACAGCGGATGTTCTGAACGCCGGCGCAGCCAGCGAGGTTCCGCTCGGGGACCGGAAAAACATGGTCTATATGGGAAGCACCGTTGTCTATGGCCGCGGCCGCGCTGTTATCACCGGAACGGGTATGAAAACCGAGATGGGAAAAATCGCCCATGTTCTGACGCAGTCGGCGGATGAGAGCACACCGCTGCAGAAGCGGCTGAACCAGCTCAGCAAAATCTTAAGCGTGATGGTGCTCGCCATCTGTGCCGTGATTTTCGTTGTCGGCATTTTAAAAGAGGGCGTGACGCCGCAGAACATCTTAAATACCTTTATGGTAGCCGTCAGCCTTGCCGTAGCGGCAATTCCGGAAGGACTTGCAGCAGTTGTCACAATCGTGCTTTCCATCGGTGTGACCAAAATGTCAAAGCGGAATGCGGTGATCCGGAAACTGACGGCCGTCGAGACGCTCGGCTGTACACAGGTGATCTGCTCGGATAAGACAGGAACGCTGACCCAGAATAAGATGACCGTGGTAAAACATGAGGGAAGCGATATAAAACGTCTCGTATCCGTCATGGCACTCTGCTCCGATGCGGAGCCGGACGAAAACGGCGAGGCAGTCGGAGAACCGACGGAATGTGCGTTGGTCAACGATGCGCAGAAAGAGGGATGCCCGAAGAAGAGCCTGTCCGTCCAGTATCCGCGTGTCGGGGAAGCGCCGTTTGATTCGATGCGGAAACGCATGACAACGATCCACCGCGCAAACGACGGAACGTATTTTTCCTGCACAAAAGGCGCACCGGATGAGATTCTGAAGCGGTGTACCTCCGTTTGGCGTGACGGCAGAAAACAGCCGATGACAGAAGCATTCCGGCAGGAAATCCTGTCGCAGAACAAGGCGATGGCAGACCAGGCACTCCGCGTGCTGGCGGCAGCAGGAAGAGCGTGGAACCAGATGCCGTCCTCCCAGGAGCCGGACTTTCTGGAGCAGGATCTCTGCTTTTTAGGACTTTGCGGTATGATTGATCCGGTGCGGCCGGAAGTAGTCGATGCGATCCGGGAATGCCGCGGGGCAGGCATCCGTCCGGTGATGATTACGGGTGACCACAAAGACACAGCGGTTGCTATTGCAAAAGAGCTGGGTATTCTGGAGGCGGGCTGGAAAGCGGTAACGGGAGCCGAGATTGACCAGTTAAGCGATGAGGAGCTTGACCGGAGAATCGAGGAATATGCTGTTTACGCACGCGTCCAGCCGGAGCATAAAGTGCGGATCGTCGATGCGTGGAAGCGGAAAGGCAGAATCACCGCGATGACAGGAGACGGAGTCAACGATGCGCCGTCGATCAAGCGTGCGGATATCGGCATCGGAATGGGCATCACGGGAACGGATGTGACGAAAAACGTGGCAGATATGGTGCTCGCGGACGACAACTTTGCGACGATCATCGCGGCGGTTGAGGAAGGAAGACGAATCTACGATAATATCCGCAAGGCAATTCAGTTCCTTCTGGCATCGAACCTTGCCGAGGTGCTGTCGATTTTCTGCGCGACGCTGATGGGCTTTACGATTTTAAATCCGGTGCATCTGCTCTGGATCAACCTGATTACGGACTGCTTCCCGGCGCTGGCGCTCGGTATGGAGGACGGTGAGGCAGACATCATGAAACGCCCGCCGAGAAATGCGGATGACGGTATTTTTGCGGACGGCCTCGGCTTTGATGTTGCGTTTCAGGGCATCGTGATTACGGTGCTGACGCTGGCGTCCTACTTCATCGGCCACTATCTGGAAGCCGGCCGCTGGGAAATCGTCAACAGCCCGGACGGCATGTCGATGGCGTTTCTGACACTCTCTATGGTGGAAATTTTCCATTCCTTCAATATGAGATCACGGAAAGGTTCTATTTTCCACATGAAGCATCAGAACAAGTATCTGTGGGGCGCGATGGCACTCTCATTTGTCCTCACATCCGCCGTCATTTACATCCCGGTGCTGTCGAGTGCGTTCGGTTTTGAGCGGATCAGCGCGTTGGAATATGATGTGGCGATCGGCCTTGGACTGCTTGTCATTCCGGCGGTCGAAATCAGCAAGTGGATCCGGCGGAAATTTGCTTGACAAACGAGAAAAATTTGCATAAACTAGAACAAACGGAAACAGAAAAAGGCTTGGAACGGAAAAAGTAGAAAATCAGAATTGTTTCACAGAGAATGGCAGACAAATGGGGCTGGAAGCTGCCTGAAATGAGGATTTTTGAAGTGCGTCCGGAAGCAGGCCGGGTGAAGCGGAAAAAGTGGGTAGTCCGGCACGGGTCCTGCACGTTATGCAGAAGAAAAGAAGAGGGCATGCATGCCCTTAAAGTAAAGTGGAACCACGGAGCTATTTCGTCTTTATCGGAGATGAAACAGCTCCGTTTTTGAATATTGCCCTTCGGGCAAAAAAGGTGGTAAGAAATAAAAATCTGAAAAAGTCCTGGCAGGAGGCAAGGAGAGGAAAGATGAGTTTTTTCGCGTATTTTAAAGAGGAATTTCAGGTGATTCAGGAGCGGGATCCGGCGATACATTCTCCCATGGAAGTCTTGCTGTATCCTTCATTTCGTGTTATGCTGAAGTACAGACGGGCGCACAAGCTATATCTGAAAGGCCATTACTTTCTGGCCAGGTGGATTTCACAGCGGGCAGCGAGAAAAACCGGTATCGAAATCCATCCGGGTGCGACGATCGGAAAGGGATTGTTTATTGATCATGGTTCTGGTGTGATTATCGGAGAAACAGCCATTATCGGAGACAACGTGACGCTGTATCAGGGCGTGACGCTTGGCGGTAATGGTAAGGAGACCGGGAAACGTCATCCGACGCTGAAGGACAATGTTATGGTCAGCGCCGGTGCGAAGATCATCGGATCGTTTACGATCGGGGAAAACTCCAAAATCGGAGCCGGATCGGTTGTGATCGAGGAGGTTCCGCCGAACTGTACCGTCGTCGGCGTGCCGGGGCACATTGTGAAGCAGAATGATGTGCGGATTCCGAGAAAAAGCATGGATCACATTCATCTGCCGGACCCGATTTTCGAGGATATCAAAGTACTGCAGCAGGAGAATACGGAGCTTACGAACCGTGTGCTCGAGCTGGAGGGCGAGCTGCGTCAGATGAGGAAAAAAGAAAGGACAGAACAGAAGTGACGGAAGTGGGCAAAGAGACAGAAAACGAGGAGCTTTTTCCAGAGGCGGTTTTCGGGGAGAAGGATTATCTTTCGGAGGTATTCGGACTGGAACAGCATGACATCCGCATGTATTCGCCGCTTACGCTGGCCTACATCGGGGATGCTGCGTATGAGATCGTCATCCGCACGATTCTGGTGCGGAAAGCAAATATGCAGGTCAACAAGCTGCACCGCCATGCGGCAGGGCTTGTAAAGGCGGAGAACCAGTCGGCGATGATTGAAATTCTGGAACCGCTGTTTACCGAAGAGGAAAAACAGATTTATAAAAGAGGCAGAAATGCGAAATCCTATACCAAGGCAAAAAATGCGTCCACGATCGACTACCGCCGGGCAACCGGGTTTGAGGCCGTGATGGGGTATCTGTACCTGAAAGGGGATTACAAGCGGATGATCGACCTGATCCGGGCAGGACTTGGCGAAGTGTGAGAGCAGATAAGATTCAGAAAATAAAAAAGAAGCGGCAGGGCAGTGGGGCTTTTGAAAAAGAAAAAAGTTCCACTGCTTTTGGAGCCGCGGAACAGGAATGATATGAGAGAAAACAACAGAAACGACAAGAGAAACTTTGAGAGAAGAGACGGAAAAAAACGTGACTTTAAGGGGAAACGAGATTACCGTGACAGAGACAGAAAACAGGAAGTACAGCAGGCGGATGAGGAGTTTACAGGCGGCATGGTAGAGGGAAGAAACGCTGTCATCGAGGCGTTCCGCTCCGGCAAGACCGTGGACAAGCTGTTCGTCCTTGCAAGCAGCCAGGACGGCCCGATCCGCACGATCATCCGTGAGGCGAAAAAACACGATACCATCATCAATTATGTAGAAAAAGAACGTCTTGACGAGCTGTCCACCACCGGAAAGCATCAGGGTGTCATTGCACAGGTGGCTTCCTACAGTTATGCAACCGTTGAGGACATCCTCGCGCGCGCAGAGGAGAAAGGGGAGCCGCCATTTATCCTTCTGCTGGACGGCATTGAGGATCCGCATAACCTCGGTGCGATCATCCGTACCGCAAACCTGGCAGGCGCACATGGTGTCATCGTGCCGAAGCACCGCGCAGTCGGCCTGACAGCAACCGTTGCCAAAACGTCGGCAGGTGCATTAAATTACACACCGGTGGCAAAGGTGACGAATCTGGTGCAGACCATGGAAATGCTGAAGGAAAAGGGCATCTGGTTTGTCTGCGCGGACATGAACGGACAGAGAATGTATGATCTCGACCTCAAAGGACCGATCGGCCTTGTAATCGGAAATGAGGGAGAGGGTGTCAGCCGTCTGGTGAGAGAAAACTGCGACTTCACAGCCACAATTCCGATGAAAGGCGATATCGACTCTCTGAACGCTTCCGTGGCAGCCGGCGTGCTCGCTTATGAGATTGTAAGACAGAGAAGCTGCTAGAAATTGCGGAAAATCACATTACGCTCCGGCGGAAGAAAGATGAAGGATACAAGAGATATGATGGTGAAAGATTACGATACCTGTACGGATGAGGAGCTGATTGCGCGTCTGCGGGCAGGAGAACGCGAGATTACCGATTATCTGATCGACAAATACAAATCGCTGGTGCGGACCAGGGCGAGGGCGCTGTACCTGGTGGGCGGAGATCACGAGGATCTGATCCAGGAGGGCATGCTCGGACTTTTTAAGGCAGTGCGTGACTACAAACCGGGGAAGGAGGCATCGTTTGCCACCTTCGCCGGCCTGTGCATCGACCGTCAGATGTATTCGGCAGTGGCATCGTCCCAGCGCCAGAAGCATCAGCCGCTGAACAGCTTCGTCTCGTTAAGTGAACCGGTTTCCGAGCAGGAGCTGCGCCTGGTGGACGAGGAGACACCGGAGGAGATCATGATCAGTCGGGAAAACGTAATCGGCATGCATGAGCGGATCAAAGAACGGCTCAGCAAATTTGAGTACCAGGTGCTGGAATTGTATCTGAAAGGGTACGATTATACGCAGATTGCAGAAAAACTTGGAAAGCAGCCGAAGGCAATCGACAATGCACTGCAGAGAATCCGCAGTAAAGTGAGGGAGGTCTGTTCGTGAGATGGGAAAACGACCGAAAAAAATTACGGTGAATTGTCAAAAGCGCAGGAAAATTTGTGAACAAATAAAAATTTTCAAATTTGTAGAAAAAACTGTTGACAATTCACTATAGTTTTGATAGAATACCAAATGTAGCAAGGAGCTAACAAAAAAACAAAACAACTTGCGAATGCTGATGTGGCTCAGTCGGTAGAGCGTCGCCTTGGTAAGGCGGAGGTCACGGGTTCGATTCCCGTCATCAGCTTACTTAAGAAAGATCCCGGGAAACCGGGATTTTTTCATTATATAAAAACAACGGGAGACAGATCGGAAAAAACGAGGTGAAAAGAATGGAGTCAAAACGTAAGGTACTGCAGAAGCTGTTCCTTTCCACGCTGTATCTGAGCGCGTTTACGTTCGGAGGCGGGTATGTGATTGTGACGCTGATGAAGAAAAAGTTCGTGGATGAGTACCACTGGATTGAGGAAAATGAGATGCTGGACCTGGTAGCGATTGCACAGTCGTCGCCGGGGCCGATTGCGGTAAACGGAGCGATTGTCGTCGGGTATAAGCTGGCGGGGCTGATCGGTGTGCTGGTTTCCATTATTGGAACGATTATTCCGCCGTTTCTGGTTATCTCTGTGATTTCGGTCTGCTACCAGGCGTTTCGGGATAATTTTTTTGTGAGTCAGATGCTGGAAGGGATGCAGGCAGGTGTCGGAGCAGTGATTGCATCTGTGACGTATGAGATGGGGACTGGTGTTGTAAAAGAAAAGGATCCATTTTCCTTGGTGATTCTTGTCTGTGCATTTGCTGCAGCCTGCTTTTTCAAGGTCAACGTGATTTACATTGTACTGGTCTGCGGTGCCATCGGTGCGGTGCGGACGATTCTGGCGAAACGGAGGAATGGGAAATGATTTATTTTCAGCTGTTTTTAAGCTTTTTCCAGATCGGCCTGTTCAGCTTCGGCGGAGGCTATGCCGCAATGCCGCTGATCCAGGGACAGGTAGTGCAGGGGTATGGCTGGCTTTCGATGTCGGAGTTTACCGATCTCATCACTCTTTCCCAGATGACACCAGGCCCGATCGCAGTCAATTCGGCCACTTTTGTCGGAAGTAAAATCGCCGGCATTCCAGGTGCACTCGCAGCAACCTTCGGATGCATTCTGCCGTCGTGCATTCTCGTTACGCTGCTGGCAAAGCTCTATCTGAAATATCGCGAAATGGCAATGCTCCAGGGCATCCTTCATTCCCTCCGCCCGGCGGTTGTGGCCATGATTGGTTCGGCAGGAATCTCGATCCTGGTTACGGCGTTCTGGGGCAGCGAAGGCGGAACGGTCATCCGGCTGGCCCAGACGAACTGGAGTCTTGTCGCGATTTTTATCATCTGCCTTGTTCTATTACGGAAAGGCAAAAAGAATCCCATCTTTGTGATGGTACTGGCCGGTGTGCTGAAGGTGATCCTGTCATTACTTGAGAAATTGATTTGACAAAGTCCACAGGAACAGGATCTTATCGAGTTGCTGACGTCCGAAAAGACAAGGCGCGATGTGATCCGGGCGGATGAAATCAAGGTCAAGAAGGAGGACTGGAGAAGACACCAGATGTGCGTGATACGGCAGCACTGCTGTATGGCCCTTACGTACTGGCAGCGCTGACGGAAGAAAAAGATTTCCTGCACCTGCCATTAACGGAAGAAACACTGGATGCGCAGGTGGAAAAGAAAGACGGTCTGCACTTTTCGGTTGATGGCATTTCCTTTGTGCCGCTTTGCAGCATTGACAAGGAGAAATACCAGGTTTATGTGAAAGTTCCGGGAAAATTTGAGAAGATGATGGGAAAAACAAAATAAAATCCTGTTGAAGCAATTGGAACTGCGGCGATTTATGTCAAAAAAAGCCAGAAAAAAGATAAAAAGGATCTTTCTTTCTAAACATGAATCGTGTATAATAAGCATTACTGTTCGGGGCCTGCCTGGAGAAATCCAGAAGGGCTCCGATTTATGTCATTTATTTTATACAGCAAGAAAAGGGGGAAACCATGCAGAAACACAGAAAATTTATTGGGAACAAACGGTTTTACCTGATGGTGCTTGGCGTTGCGATGCCGATTATGATTCAGAACGGTATCACCAACTTTGTCAGCCTTCTCGACAACATCATGGTAGGACAGGTCGGTACCGAGCAGATGTCCGGAGTCGCAATTGTCAACCAGCTTCTTTTTATCTATAACCTTTGCATTTTCGGAGGGGTATCCGGTGCAGGAATTTTCACTGCGCAGTATTTCGGACAGGGCAACGACGAGGGTGTGCGAAACACCTTCCGCTTCAAGCTCTGGATCGGCGTGATCCTGACGGCAGCGGCAATCACTATTTTCCTTGGTGCGCACGAGCCTCTGATTCGTCTCTACCTGACAGGCGATCAGGGAAGCCAGGACATGAATGCGACATTAGCTTATGGCATTTCTTATATGAAGGTCATGCTGGTAGGTCTGCCGCCGTTCCT
>ERZ1026866.839-NODE-839-length-17355-cov-50.666763_pt1 | contig 17355 bp, 14 predicted proteins | sample MGYA00380163_ERZ1026866 | MGnify/ENA primary metagenome ERZ1026866 (study PRJEB33269, sample SAMEA4719799) | human gut metagenome | biome: human-associated habitat; feature: organic feature; material: feces | place: Cameroon | collected 2013-10 ...
TAGCAATCAGCATCTTATCAAATTTATATCTGAAAATCGTGATGGGTGATAGATAATCTGCAAAAAAAATCTGCGTCATCTGCAACATCTGCGAAATCCCAGCCCGCATAGGGCAAAAATCTGTGGAATTCCGTGAAATCTGTGGGACTAATAAACAGCAAAGAAGAAAATCTGCGTCATCTGCGAAATCTGCGTGACCAAGCTCCAGCCCTAATAGGGCTTCAAGAAAAGAAGATTCCGAGAGATTACCTCCTATGTTTAAACCTCCAGAAGAAGTGCCAAGTTCTGAAGATAGGCTCACTCAAAGCCTCAGCAGGATAATATCTCACGAAGTGCATATTCCTCCATATCTTCAGGAAGTATTTCTTAGCCATTCCCTGCTGTGTGAAATGCCCATACTTGGTGAAGTGCTTACCGAAGTTGCCACCATTCAGTATCTCTGCCAGCAACAACTTTCCTCGCTTCTCATCCATCGGAGCAATCATCTTCTCCTCTGATAGTCCCAATGCCTCATGCAGCACATACATCACCGCTCTTGCAAACTTCCACAATCCAAGATGCTTCAGTTCTCTCTGCACCACATCTAAAGCAGTAGAAGTCGTATCTCCATTACCCCCCAGGCGGTCCCATCCCGCACAATTTGGCGAGGGCTTTGATGCCCCGCCATCCTTAGAACGTAGCGGTTCTGAGCACCGGAGGGCGGTTACATCCCCTGTCCCCTGAGGGGAAAGGGGCTTGGGGAAAGCGGTGGAGCTCCCTTTGGAAAGGGAGACGGAGGGATTCGAAAGATCATTATCCCAAAATACATTTTTAGAGAAATCATTGACTACAAGGAAATAGTCAATGATTTGCCTCATTCCAATCCCTTCATCAAAGAAATGGTGATATAGATGCGTCAGCTGATAAATCACATTAAATGCCGTCGTTGGTATAGCAATATCCCCTGCCTCATCGGGCAGCCCCACAATATGCGAGCATTGCAGATCCGCATTCCTTCGAAACCATTTCTGCAATCTAGCATGATAAAGAATATTATTCATGGAACAAGGAAAGAAATGCAACTCTACAGGCACACCATCCAAGGAAGTCTCCAGATGCTGCAGTCTGATATCATCCCCCAGTTCAAACATCTTTTGAGCATACTCCATAATCCTCTCCCTACTAGCATCAATCCAAACATCAATATCTCCAGGAGTGCGGGAATAAGGACTCGGATACATCAAGGCATTCCCCTGACCTTTCAGGACACAGCACCTCATCCCATCCTTCCTTAGCATCGAGAAAAGCTTACCCGCCACAGAATTCACTTTCATATTCTGCCTGCGAATCTGTTGCGCCTTCCCCATCCAGTTCATCAGCAGTTCCCTCCCTATCGGGTTCCGCTTCAACTCCTCAGGATATTCCTTTCCCAGTCGCTCTATACCCTCAAAGCAAAGCCCCAGCAGAGCCTGCTTAGAAGCAAAGGAATACAGCTCCTGCCAGTCCATACCAGCCACCACCCTACTCATATCCCCCTTATATCCAAGGCAATATCTCAAGAATGTGAAAAATGCGGAAGTATTAATCATAAAATTATTTTTTAGGCATTCATCAACTTCGACAAGCAATCCAAAGCATTCTCCTTCAAGTTGACAATCCCATTTAGAAGTTTATACTTTATTTGGTTAGAACTACAAATCAATATTATTTGTATCAGTAATTTCTTTGAATTTAGAATCATTGTGATATTTTTCAAACACAGGCCATTCTTTGATATCAAACTTCATTAATTCTTGTTTTTCTACAACTTTTTTCAAGTAGGAAAAACACTTAGCTTTATCATTCAATAGCGCATAGGCTGCAGCCATTTCCGCTGGAGTATAATTCATATGTCCATCTATCATCTTGCTTTTTATTTTAGCTTCAAAATCATTTGGCTTATTATATTTTTCCAAAGCTAGATAATAATTAATACAAATCACTCCTTCACGCTGCATATATGTCTGCTCATAATACTGTTTCATAAAAAAATAGGCTTTTTCATATTGGCCCATTCTTATCAAACTGCAAGACTTTGAAGAAATTTGTTGAACATCAAGACTATGATTTTGAGCATACAAGTCAACGATACGAACAACCTCCTCATCATCATTAAATGTACTATGATACGACAATTGACATTTTAAGTCTTTTTTAAAATATTTATCTAGAATTTTCTTCGCATTATCCTTATCTCGTACATCACAATAATATTGCAACATCAAAATCTTCCAACGTCTGGATTTTTGTATATTGTTTTTTATCAATTCCTTTGCTTCTTTATATTTATCCAAGACATTTTCTAGATATTTGGCCTTCATATAAAGAAAACTATCAGACGGCTTATAAACTGCCTCATACTCTGATAACAACTGTAGCATTGCTTTTTTGTCTCCCTGATCCTCATAGACACTTAACAAGGCAGAAACAACCTCTTCATAAAAAACCCAATCATCAGCTTTATCAGCATAGCTTAACAACTCGTTTAATTTATCAATGCAACCTTTAGCATCAATTCCTACGTTTTTATAAAAGGATTTGTATGCTTGAGCCAAGATTGGAGTCTTTAAAATAGAATATTTTTCAAAGACTTCTTTTATCATTTTGCTCTTGCGCTCCAAATCATTAAAATAATACAATGAATAATATTTACATAGATTTACCCAAGCTTCATTTGTCGGACAGTCAAACAATTTCAAGCTCATAGCAATACACTGTTCCAATTCTTTAAAGACATCAGAATCTACTGTTTGCACTGTATCTATTATATTTCCATATATATATTTTGTCTTCAAATTGTACAATGTACTGTCATTAGGAAATTGCTTAATTGCTTCATCAACAAATGGTAGGGCATAATCCGTATCAACCAATTTATTATATGCATCAATATAGGTTTCTTCCCTATCTGGATTTAAAGAGATAAGTTGAGTATATATTTTCTTAACCTTTACTACAGATTCTTCATTAGCTCTCTTAGCATAAATATCAGCCTTTAATGACATCAAATTAAAATTATATGTTGATTTGTATGAAGTATCAATATTCTCATTTTCGATTTCTTCTAATGCTTTTTCATCATTGTCATCCATCACTAAATGATTAATATAATCCAATTTCTTTCGTTCCTCGTCCGTCATTGGCTTCAACAAATTCTTTTTATGAGGATTATCATTATTCGATGTACTACTTTTAAGAACATCAAATACATCATCTATGATATGACGCCTTACTATCAAACGTAACTTCTTTATGTCTCGAGTTATAAGTACATCTGTATTAGTTTTCTCATCAAAGTACTTATTGCTTATCATATCCGTAATTAATTGCTTTTGGCGTCGACTGCTTAACAAATCATCGTCAACAGGCAATTCACCCTTATTCAACGTATCATTCAAAGAAGCCATCAACTCATCAAATCCCTCTATTTCAACAAAATAGACTCGGTCTTTCCAAAGCAATTTTCTCAGTTCCTCACTTATTGATTTATCGCCTTTACGAATACACCAATAAATACCATACTTAAAATAATCTTCTTTCTGAAGAAGCATATTTAATATGTCCATTATAGAACGATCGTTTCCCGCATAGCAACAACTATCAAGCCATGATCTTTTGCAAATTCTATAAATTTATTCTTCATGTTATCATTAAGAGATTCCGTTTCACGTAACGTACTTTTAATGTCATCAAAGAGATAGTCTCCATGAAGTTTTATAATTTTAGGTCGCTTAGATGTTACTGTTATACTAGATATTGAAGAATCATGAGCACAAACAATCGGACGTTCTTTTGAATATCTATAAAATGCCTCATTTAACAAATCATCGAAATTCGTTGTAAAAATAGTATTGACGAAATGTTTTTCGATTATTTTAACTAGATAAGCATAACCAATAGAAGGGGTTTTTCCAGCAATTTCACGCTCTACAAAGATTCTTCGTTGACGAGGTAAATCATATTTTTTCTCAAACAATGATGAATATGGATTTCTCTCATCATACCAAGAATATTGATGTTCCCAAAAATGCTGATAAGTTTCATCAATATTATGCTCAGCATCATAGATGGACTGTTTCCATTCCTCTATCAGCTTTTGACCGGTATTTACACCAGAAGTAACAGAACATCCTGATCCCAACAAAAATGTATAATTAGGAGTCTCGTCACATTTATTTTCCAAAAACTGAGCTAAATCTTTCACAGTTCTTCTTTTGTGTCCCAATTGTTCTAAGACATTGTCCATATTAAAATCTTTGCTCATTGCTATTATAATTTTAAAAAACGTCTAGTATTTTATTCCTCAAATACTTTTTGAGGCAAATCCAGCTTTGGATTCGATATATTTCCTCATAAAAACTAGGAAATGAATCCCAACCTTTAGATTTTTATTAATCATATCTTTTCTTTGCAAGTTAACGATTTACAAAAGATACGCTCCCTACATGCTCCTTGCGGTCCCATCCCGCACAACATGGCGAAGACCTTTGATGGTCCGCCAACCTTAGAGCGTAGCGGTTCTGAGCACCGGAGGGCGGTTACATCCTCTCTCTTCGGGCAAGAGAGAGGCTTGGTGAGAGATGTGGAGCCTTCCTTAACGGTAAGGAAGGACGGGTAGGTTTTCGAAAAAAGACATTATCTGTCCTTATACATATTATCGTAATACTTCTGATACTCCCCAGAATTAACATGATCCATCCATTCCTGGTTCTCGAGATACCATTTTACGTTTTCCTCGATACCCTCCTCAAACTGGAGCGATGGCACCCAACCCAATTCCTTCTGCAACTTTCTAGAGTTGATGGCATAACGCATATAATAATGAAAGGAACAGAATTCTTTGCGTGATAACTTTTCCCGGAAGAGAATATCCAATACAATATTTCCCATCCATTTGCGTTTTATCAAAAAACAAAGAATCAAATACATGATTATATGAAACATCTTTATCAATATCTCCGTCTCCTTCTTTGGCGTATCCTCGATGCCATTGACCGCAAACTCGGACCTGGTCCAGGCGACCATCGCCTCTAACCCACATTCAAGACAAAGTTTTACATGAACTTTGCCTTGATAAACTGTGGCACCTTCCAAGCCATTTTCATCAGCTTTGTCAATGTCACTGGCTTGAATCCATAACCAGAATATACCCTGATGTCCTCATCCCACATTTTCTTACGCTTTGCAGAATCGGTACTCATACCACCCATGCGCATTCTCGTTACGAACTCCGGGAGATACGCAACCTTCAGATGGCAGTTATACAGATAGTTCACCAGGAGGTTAGTATCAGCAGCAATCTTGTAGCTCTCATCATAGAGACCGCATTTCATCATCACCTCACGCTTTATATAGCAAGTAGGATGTAATGGTAGCCAGCCACATCTCACCTTCCAGCGAGCATACTTACCACCAATCCATTTTCTCACCACCTTGTTGGTATTCTGCTCATTCACAAAGATACCATCGGCATAGAGGAAATCGCAATCCGTCTCCTCCATCTTCTTCACAACGTGCGACACCGTATCCTTAGCAAACATAAAGTCATCCGAATGGCAAAGAGCTATCACGTCACCCGTCGCCATTCTGATACCCTTGTTGATAGCCTCATACATACCATGGTCAGGTTCAGAGATAAACTTCACCTTATCTTCATGACCAGCGATAGCCTCACGGATAGCCTCAACAGAATGATCCTTAGAAGCACCATCCACGATGACATACTCGATGTCAGGATAATCCTGCGCCAACACACTCTCCACAGCACCGCGAATCGTCTTCTCACGGTTGTAACAACTAGTTATAATCGAAACTTTCATTCGTCTATTCTCCAACAGTTTATCCCAAAAAGAATATTAGTACTTTTCTAACAATATTTCAAATTCCTATAAGAATCATCTACAAAGGCTTTAACAATAAACCAACACTCACTTCAGACAATACTAATATCAATTACCAAAATAATTTATTTATCTTTATCGACAATTCATCTAAGTATATGTATGTTTTTTTTACCAATATAAACTTAACTCCATAATGCGCGAGAATTTTTGTCCTCATACAATCAATAACAATGCAGGACAATACTATGATTAGAGAATCTACTAATATTATGAATAACAACATTTGAGAATTCGAAAAATCTCTACACTTTAAAACATCACTATAAATCCAAATCCTGACCCAATAATTATCAGAAATAAGGTATATTGGAAATGCATATTTTGCGATTCTGTTTATCCAAGCAGACGTAATCCGCAATTTTGAAAACAACAATACACACACTGCACTTATAGAAATAGTTAGCAAACTATTTTTTGCATAAAAATATGTAATATGCTCTTGAGCATACAATATACCTGACAGATTCGCCAATATAGGGAGTAAAATCCATATTAAACATAGTACAGTAAAACAAGTGATAAGTCTCCGAGTAGAATATTCTTGTCCATACAGTCTCAAATAACCACCAATAATATAAAGCATTAAAAATATAGGGACGTCACTTGCAAAACATTCTGTCATAAAAAAAGTATGAGTAAATGACCAAAAAAACAACATTGTACCTATTAAAATAAGAAATATTTTTTTTCTTTTTACTTTTTCATCACAGAACATCAAACTTTTATTTATATACGGACTCAAAAGATACGTTATTATATAAACGGTAATAAACCAATTACTACCATAAGTAATAGGCAATATTGCATGTAATATATTACTCCATCCTCCTGATATTCCTGGTCCTAAAATTAAATAAATCATAACACTATAAAACCAAACAATAGCGATTAAATTCATGATTTTCTTTAAATCAATACCTTTTGATGATTTTATGAGAAAATATCCCGATATCATTATAAAGATATCAACTCCCAAAGAACCAATATTTAAACACTGGAGAATAACCCGATTGACAATTCCATCGATGTAAGAATACGCATGCGAAGGTGTCGAAAACCCATGCCATGAGACATGCGACACTACGACAGAAGCAATCGCCAAAATTCTCAACAATTCAAAATTGGATTGTCTATTAATATGAGGAATAGATTCGTTCATTATGGATACTAGCAGTTAAAGATGAAAGAATAAATACAACATATATGATTGAACTATCTGTTGACAACAATGAATTGAAAGGAAGTAATAGAACTATCATTAATCCTATTGAAGAGAACAACTTATGATGATTACTAGACAGTTGCTTTATTCCAGCTAAATATTGTTTTATAAAAACGACAACAACCAAAATGCCCATTAAACCTGTCTGAGCTATATAACCAACGATGCCAATATCATCAACATATAATTTATTAACTATACCATCGTTTATCAAACTATTAACATTTGACAATCCAACGCCTAATATAGGATAAGATAAAAATTTTGAAAAATAATATCTATAAGCTTCCAAACGAATTAAACTGGAAGCTTCACCAGAAGAAATACTTAAATTAACTATATTGTTCACCAGGCTATAAGAATAATAAACCACAAATACAATCGCAAGAATTTTTAATGCATTCCCTATGACACCTGTTTTTTTTATGAGTTGAGAATATTTAAAATAAAGCAATAAAGCAAATGCACCAATTAAAGCAAATATAGTACTTCTCGATTGATTTACATAAAAAATACAAATTATATTTAACGCAATCCATATAAAAAGTTGCCACTTTTTTTTCTGCTTTTCAAAAAGGACGCTATAAAATAATATTATAGCTCCCAGCATCATAGCATAGGTTCCGATAAAAGAACGCATTGAGTCATTTCTAGTTGACAAAACATCGCTATTTATAACATTTATGATTCCTAGAGATTGAAATAACAGAATTAAAGAAACCAATTTTGAAAAGGAGACCATCAAATTAAGTAACGAATTAGTGCCAAACCGAACACCTATATTTGTCATAGGAACATACAGTAATATTGGCAACAATAACATATAGCTTCTAATAATAGTATCAACAGAAGAAACTCCCCTATAGAATACCATAAAAGCCGATATTATCAACATTAGCACATATAAATTTATAAATGGCTTAAAAGAATAATTCACTTTCCTTGTTTTTTTAACATAAACGAAAAAAAACGCCGATAAAAAAATCATAGAATATCGCCAATCTAAGCCTTGCGTTATGAATAAGAATTTTTCGTCTATAAACAAAAGCAAGAACAAAAGGAATAAATAAACACGTTTTGACATAATTAAGATTTGAGAACTCTATATAAATAGTTTTTGAGTAATAAATATATATATTGCTTGTAATTGATTAATCCTTCAGATTTTCGTAAGACTAAAGACTCTTTTATAGATGTCCATGAGTTGCCTTCACCATTTTCATCAAAATCCGCTAAAACTTCCTCTATTAAATAAAAAGAGCAGCCGTTATTATGTAATCTCAACATCAATTCATAATCAGCAACATATTTATACTCCAAATTAAACAAGCCATATTTTTTATATGTTAGACTACTTACAAAACATGTAGGATGCTCAAACATACTATTTTTTAACTGAGAACTAGGCAGACCAGTTATTCTTGATAACAATCCATTAGTCGTATGACGAAGTAAACCATGAAAAACATCTACATTAGGATGCTTACCACATTCGTTCGCAACCATTTCCAGTGTCCATGGCATATAATGGTCATCACTATTAATTATACCAATATAATCACCTTTGGCTATTGCAATACCTTTATTCATGGCGTCGTAAATACCTTTATCCTTTTCACTTATCCAATAGAATTCAATATTACGTTCAGCAAACTTAGGGGCATATTCCTTTATTATATTAACGGTATTATCACTTGAAGCACCATCAATTACAATGTATTCAAAAGATGGCAAAGTTTGTTTGAGTATAAACTCAAATGTTCTGCCTATAGTTTTATCACTATTATAGCAAACTGTTATTACTGATATTTTCATCTTATTTATTAAATTTACTAGTCAAACTTTTCTGTTGTAAGACTTATTATACATTAATATTATTTTTGAAAGTATGTTAAAGAAAAAACAAGAAGCCAATGTTTATTTTCTATAACTCACAAATATTTATTCGAAGTTTACATAGGAAATCAACACTTAGTACTAAAGCCACGATTTTCTACTTTAATTGCATAAATAATTCTTGATATTGATGTATTGAGTTTTCTAAAGAAAAACTTTTGCTGCGAAGAAAAGCACTTTCTATGAACCTTCCATCCATATTATCAACTACACGTTCTATAGCCAATGCCATTTCTTTTTCATCATTTAAAGGAACAAGCTGTCCATATCTTCCATCATCTAACAATTCTGATGGTCCTACAGGACAATTTGTAGAAACAACCGGAAGACCTACATTCATTGCCTCAACTATAACATTACCAAAAGACTCATATATAGATGAGAGAAGGAATATATCATATTGAGCTAAGTCCTGTTGGATATGATTTGAAAATCCCATAAAATGAACTCTTTCTTTCAATCCAAGTTTTTCTGCAAGAGATTCCAAATTATGTTGCAAGGAGCCTTTACCATAGATAAAAAGATTAACATTATATCCTTTATCTTTTAACAAGCCTGTAGCCTTAACAAGAATATCCTGACGCTTTTCTTGCTCCAATCTACCAACCGTAACTAAAGAAATATTATCCTTATTAATTTCTCTAAATCTATAGTATTTATCAGTATAGGTTATAGGATTATAAATAACATATTCTTTAGTTTTGATTCCTCTTACATGTTTATTCATGTCATGTTTTACTCCATTCGACACATAGACAATAGCATCAATTCTCTTAAACAAGCCCGTTATTCTTGGAAGAAAAATATTAAAAAAAACAGCTTTTTTAGATAAAGAACATACTCTTGACCACACTGTATGTTGAACATAAATTACTTTAGTTGTTCTACTAAACATATATTTATAAGTCAAAGAATAAAATGTTTCATCTAATATTGACGTCAAAATTACATCTGGCGAAATTTTTCGTAATTGCTTTATAAGCTTAAAGAAGCTTCTTTTAATTGAACGACCTTCAAGGAAAATAACTTTATAAGGAAAAACGGTATCTTTATATGTTGCTGCCTTATCTGTTATTGATAGAAGTGTCACATCAAACTTGTCCCTATCTAAATAAGTAGCTAGCATTGTGTTAACTTTTTCAACACCACCAGCTTGAATTTCACTAATAATTACGATCTTTTTCATATAACTTAATCAAGTAAATTAAAATATTCTTTAGCCATTTTCTCTATAGTATAGTTTTGTATTTTTTTAAGACTATTCTGACCCATAGAATTTCTCAACTCGCTATTAGTTAATATATTACGTATGTATTTTTGCAATTTTTCAGTATCTTCACAATCATATAAATAGCCATTTTCACCTTCTTTAATCAATTCTGATCCCGAAACAGTTGTTCTTGAAGTAATTATTGGAAGCCCCATCGACATAGCCTCATTTACAACAAGTCCCCAAACATCATTTCTAGAAGTCATAACAAATAAGTCTGCAGCCTTATAAAACTGTTTTAACTCTTCCTTTTGAACAAATTCCACAAAGTGGAAATTTGAAGGAAGAGTTGCAAGAAACTCTTCATAAGGAGTACCTTTGGGATTACCACCTACAAGATAGACCCCTACGTTTCCACCCAATTCTGATGATATACGAATTAAGTCATGCCAATTTTTTAAAAAAACCAAACGCCCAACTGCTAACACCATATATTGCTCATTTATCCCTAAACTCTTACGAATTTGTTTTTTTTCTGCATCTGGAATAGGCTTCTCCGCAATATCCTCTTTATTTAAAGAAGTAAAAGGATATTTAAATATAATATTTTCCTTTATACCATATCGCATCAAAACCTTTTTGCTTACATCACTAGTCGTTAAATATTTATAGGCACCACTATTTAAATAACGCTTGATCCAAAATTTCAACTTAGATTCATGCTGTATTTGGCCTCCATCACCTGTCATTATGAAAGGTATATGCATCATTCTTAAATACTGAGTAAGCAATATTCCTGTAAATGAATAATAAATTCCAACAATTATTCTATCAAATTTACCCTTTCTAACTACATTTATGATTCCAGGGCAAATTGCAAGATCGTCACCGATAGAAATACCTTTCAAGAACAATCCCTTAAAATTAACAAACTTGGAATTGAGCCATTGAGAATCTCTAGTTTTTGCTGACGAACGTTCAAAAACAACAGTCAAATCAACGAGTTTACCTAGCTCGTTAAAAAAATCGATTCGATATGGTACAGGAATATTTGTTGTGAATAGTACTTTCAAACGTTTATTCATAATTAAGAATTTTTTTATAAAGTTCTACATATTTGTTATAAGCTATATTTTTATCATAAAGCAAAGAATGGTTTCTACATGCAGCAATAGTATACTCATTTTTTTTATGAGTTTTAATCTTTTCTGCAAGAGCCAACACATCACCTTGTGGCACAACATATCCAGTCTCGCTTGTTACAGACTCCACACTTCCACCTGTTTGATATGTTAAGACAGAAGTTCCACAAGCCAAAGCTTCTAAATTTGTAGTTGGAAAATTATCCTCATAAGTTGGATTTACAAAAATAAAAGCATTATTATAAACGTCAACCAATTCTTTTACAGATTCTGTATGTGAAATAGTTTTAATGTTAGGAGGTAATATTTTTGCTATTTTATCAGAAATACCAACTAATACAATCTGAAAATCGTCTGGTAGAATCTGAGCCAACTTAATAAAATCATACAATCCTTTACGTTCTGACCACGAGGAAGCCAGACCAAGTACTATTTTTTTAGGTCGCTCTTTATAAACATCTGTTACATGAAAAACTTCTAAATCGATACCATTATTTATGGTCACGACATTATGTTTATTTAGAAATGATTGTTTAACATAATCTCGCAGCCATTCACTTGGAGTTATCAATGTTAAGTTATGAATCGAATTAAAGCATTCATTTTTCTTATTATAATTTCTTCGACTTCGATCAATATAAGTTTTTGGATAACTATTTGATATCGGACAATTATTACATTGGGTTTTCCATTTATAGCAATTTGAAAATTCAAAATTAGCACAATGTCCAGTAAAACTCCAGCAATCATGCAAAGTCCATACAGTAGGGATATTATGTCTTTTTAGATAAGAAAAGAGTATTTCAATATTTATATAATACCCATGCAAATTATGCAAATGAACTAAGTCAGGTTTGAACTCATCCATAAAAGTTAACAATTCTCTTGTCCCATGCTTAGAATGGAAACCAACAGAATCATCCAATCTTCCCCAAAAGGCATGTAAGTATATTTCAACTTTACTACCAAACATGTAGTCCCTTCTTGGGTCAATGATTTCTCCACGGCCATATGCAATTCGAGATTCAAAACCCTCCTTTATAAGTACGGAATCGATATCACGTGTCAAACGTCCAATACCGCCTAAGGAAGCAACTGTAATCTGTAATATTCTCATATTCAATATTTATCGTTTAATAAAACATCTTATTTTCAATCTAATTTTATAATAGACTTTATAAATCGGATTTATAAGAGTATAATAAAATTTAAAAGGAATTTTATTCAGAATATAATTAGAGCTACAAAACAATTTATTCAAGAAGATTTGGGTATCAAAATCTTCTAACGATACCACATCAAAAGATTTCGAAACCCACTTCAATTGTTGAATAGACGGATAACGACCTAAATAAAATAACCCATTTCTTAAATTATTCCATTTGCGCAATACATATTCTCCATCGTTTTTTTGTATGTAAGCTGCGTAAGTCTCGAATTCACTAAACCCTGAGAGATTCAAATAATTCAAATCAATTGCATACAGAATTTTTTCATAGAAATTTTTTCCCTCTAATGATAAGCAACTTTCAACATCATTAAACATTGCTTTCACCATGGTAACTTTAAATACCATATGCTCGGTTATAAAAGACTTATCAGAAACATAATTTTGAAAATTACAAGACGAAAGGTTATTCAATAAATCAAAATACGCTTCGTCACCTTTAGCTTTTGGTAAATAATCCAGAAAAGGTGTTCCTTCATCAGAAAAAAGAGGTATATGACGCAAAGGAATGGTATCACTATCCCAAGTAAGATAATATTCATCTTTGCAAATAAAAGCATATGCAAACTTGAGAAACTGTTGGAAATACCACCCAGTTCTTCTAACAGCTTTTGGATAACGCTCATTTATAATTTTACGAATTATCTCAAAACTTAACCCATCAACTAAAGAATTTTCATCAAGAAATAGAACATTATTAAGTGTCCTAACCTGCTTTTCAATCTGAGCATTTGCAATAACAACGATTCGTCCTTCAGGATAAGCTTTTTTAATAAAAGGATACGTGAATTCTAACGAATGAAAATCCTGAGGCGCTATAGGAATTACAATATCTATTTGATTCATATCACTAGGAACATAATTAACATTAAAACTTTACCACAGTTGCAATTCAAAATTGAGTCCTTAAGATAATCGTTTCTAACCATGGCATTGCTCCATAGAAAACGTTTTATTCAACTTTTTGAATTTACAAACTACTTGCTACTCATTTTACATCAAAAAGTCCATAAAGTAGCTCTTAACTTAAAAATGGCTCAATATTACCATTATCTATATTTTTTTTATTCTTTAAATATGTAAATATCGCCTCTATTACATCATATGGTTTTTCTTTCTTTATACAGCGTTCGAAAAAAATAGCAATATTAGCATATGATGCTTGGATAAAAGAAAAAAATCCCATATGTAGCTTTTGAATTAAATAATATCTATGTAAAACTAACATAAAAGTTTGTTTACGATTGGGTATTCTATATTCCTTTGAGACATTATGCTTCACATGGACCATCTTTGTTAACAAGCAATCTAATCCATTTTTTTTAGACATTCTGCAATATGAATAGGTAAAATCTAAATCTTCGGCATATGCATAACTAACCAAATTTTCATCCCATTTTATCTTCCATTTATCAGATAGGCTCTTTTTTATTGAAAAAAAATACCCCATACACCATTCGGTTTTTGTACATTCATTAAAACTTGTTGGATATTTGCCAAAACAACTTTTAGAAACATATCCAATATGGCGTTTTTGAAAACTATTGATACCAGCAAAATACCCTATAATTGATGATTTATAATTACTATTATCATCTAAAGCACCTACTATAGCAACATTATCTTGCTTCATCAGCATATAAACATTATTAATAGTATCTTCATAAATCTCAATATCATCATCTGAACATATAATGATATCATTAGTACAGAAGTCAAGCCCCATATTTCTGGCCTTCGTTAATGACGGCTTTTCCAACTTTAAATAAATAAAATTAATTTCTTGAAAATCTTGCTTGAGTATATGAAGCATTTTTTCAGTGTCATCACTTAAACTCTGGTCTACAATAACTATTTCATCAGGAACTTTACTTCCTGACAAAAATGAGATAATTGTATCTTTCAATGATTTTGGCCTATTCATTGTCGGTATAACGACAGAAAGTTGTATTATTTGCATAACATTAGTTTTTTATTTAATCCAAATACCAAATGCTTCATTATTTAAAATTTTCTCAACCTGCTTTTTAGCAAGTAGCCCTTGAACGAGATAAACAATAGCTGGAATGATAATAATTCCACCTAATCCTAGATAGCGAGCAGAATAAGTTAACAATGGCCATGACAACATAGCAAATATAACGTATGTTATTAATTGTATACGTATTGTACCTATTCCATTTATCAAATACATATAAATTGTACCTAATGATTGTGTTATTGAGAAAAAAAACATAGCTAAAGATAAGTAAAATGGTATATTAACTCTATCACCAATCCAGATTCTATAGAAAAATGAAGAGAATAATAACATGACAAAACCTAAGATTATAAAGGAATACCAGCATAGCTGCAATTTTTTAACCATAGATTTCATCCAAACAAAATCTTTTTTTGCATATGCATCTGTAAATGCAGACCAAAATGGAGTAACTAAGATATTTATCAACATATAAATAATATTAAAATACCTATTTACAATATTATATTGTGTCACCCCTAAAGGACCTATTTCTCTAGTTATAACTAAATTGATAATTTGAAATATGGCTATCAGACATACATATATTATAAAAAACTGATACCCTAAACCCATAATTTGTCTTATAAGTTTCTTATCAAAAGTGCTGAATGAAGGCGAATATTTTTTGTATGGAGATAATATAAAAAAAAACAGGGAAGCTGTTAGCATAACACAGCATGGTATTCCTGAATAAAAAACAGCTAAATTGTACAAGTTACCTTCAGTAAACTTACTTAATAAGAAGATTACAATTAAAGACACATATTGACCAATAGCAGTAATAACAGAAGCTATTCCTGGTTTTTGATCTGCTTGCAATAAAGTCGCAAAAACATTTGCAACCATATTTACACACGTAAATAATATAACGATTATGAATACACGTGATAATTCGTCTTTATAAGATTGTGAAACTTTTAATATATCAGACCAATTCAAAAATTCATTTACTAAATAAGCAGCAAAAAAAACTATAAAAACTATAATAGAAATAGTTATATATGTTGTACTAACTAATTTTTTCGCTAAAAGATCATTCCCATGAGCTTTTGCTTCAGTAAACTTATTTCTAAAACCATTACCTAAGCCTAAATCAAAAAATGTAACCCATCCTATTATTGAAGACAAAGCCAACCAAATACCATATTGAGTTGGATTTACATAATTAATAGTTAAGGGAACTAACAACAAAGAAGCTAATATACTTGCAGCTCGCATTAATAAAGAAACACTAATATTTTTTGCAATATCTTTGCTTCTACCACTTCGTTTACTATACCAAATCAACAACTTGCTTTTTATTTCCATTTTAAATATATTAAATCTATTCATATAAACACTTAAATTCATTGTATCTGATTTCTCCTCTTGAAAGAACTTCTCTACTGCATACAGGCCGGTCAAATCGAGATCTTTGTGAATATGACCTACCAGATTGTTATAGCCTCTCTTCTTGAGGGTATTTCAGATAGCAGAACCCACGAGCCCGTGGTGTCCTGCTATATAAATCTTTGCGTTTTTATCTAAACTCATTTTTTAATCTTGTTTTAATTCATCTTCTCCGTGTTGCGGCATAACCGCCAATCACGGCATAACATACGAGCGGTATCAAAAAAGCAATCGCCATGCTACCTGTGGTATCAGCTATATATCCCATCAGTACCGGAGCTATCGCTCCTCCCACTATCGTCATGATGAGCAAGGAAGATGCTAACTTGGTCTGGGTTCCCGCATCTCTTAATGCTAAAGAGAAAATCGTTGGGAACATGATGCTCTCTCCCAAATACAAGGCGAAGAACGCTATGAGGGATATGGTTCCACAACATACCACCACTATCAATGTGGCGATAAATGTAAGGATGGCACAGGCTAGAAGTACCAGCTTCGGCTGGATATAATTCATGATGACGCCACCAGCCAATCTTCCGACAAAGAATAATCCCATACCGCCAAAAGCGAGATAGAGACTGGCGGTCTGCTTTTCTATATGAATGCTCTCCTCGGCATAGTTGATGAAGAAACTGTTTACACCCGTCTGCGCTGCCACATAGAGGAATAAGGTGAGCATACCGAAAGCGAATGCCATCGCCTTCATCGGCTTCTCCTCTATCTTCTCGTTCGTATCTGCCTCATGCGCTCTCCTTGGGTCAGGCAATGTTATTCTTGACAGGATCAATGCCACCGAAAGCACAAAGATACCCACCAGGGCATAAGGAATGGCTATGTTGACACCAGAGAACAGCAATTGTCCGCCAACCAGTGGTCCCACTATCCAACCAATGCCATTGAGCGATTGTGACAGGTTAATTCTACTCTCCGCCTTATCGGGATGTCCCAATACCGTGGTATAGGGATTGGCACTCGTTTCCAGACAGGTTAAGCCGCACCCTATCACGAATAAAGACAAAACGAAGAAGTAGAAACTGTTGATCTCACTTCCCGGTATGAACATCAGCGAGCCGATGCCAAACAGAACCAGTCCGGTTATCACTCCCCTGCGGTATCCCCACTTCTGGATAATCCATCCGGCAGGCAGAGCCATCAGGAAGTAGGCTCCATAAACAGCTGCCTGCGTAAGAGCCGACATCGTCTTGCTGATATGGAACGATTCCTGAAAATGAGGATTCAATACCTCCAGGATGCCATGGGCAAAGCCCCACATAAAGAAGAGGCTGCTGATAATGAGGAAGGGAACCAGATAGTTATGACCTTC
>ERZ1026866.840-NODE-840-length-17317-cov-44.150967_pt1 | contig 17317 bp, 17 predicted proteins | sample MGYA00380163_ERZ1026866 | MGnify/ENA primary metagenome ERZ1026866 (study PRJEB33269, sample SAMEA4719799) | human gut metagenome | biome: human-associated habitat; feature: organic feature; material: feces | place: Cameroon | collected 2013-10 ...
AGAAGAGAGGTGGAGCCTTCTTTAATGGTAAAGAAGGACGGGATGATTTTAGAAATCCTTCTTTAATGGTAAAGAAGTATGGGTACGTTTTCGTAAAAAACTCCTTTATTTTAAAGAGAGCCAGAGAATTTCGAAAACAACCTTCTTTTCCCTTTAAGAATTCCTAGGAATCCCAGATATCCTAGGAATGCCCCCACGCTATTATGCATTACATCATCTGTTTCACAAAGCCCTTTGCAAAAGGCGAATTGTAAAACCTCAATAATCCCCGAAAAGCAGATTCCCGATAAGAGAATCTTCTTGGTTTTAAAACCAATTCCTCCAAGCAGCAATCCAATCGGCATAAAGAGTGCAACATTCAGCAGCACTTCTATCAAGTCTGCAGGATAATCCACCCGATTCCAAATATCGGGATAGTTCCAAAATGGAACCAACTCAATATGCCGTTCCCCATGACTTGCTCTACAAATCACGGTAGAGCAAAGCACCAGAAAGTAATATTCCGCAAGCAAAGCCCCAAGCACGAATCTCTTCGCCCTACTCCCTTTCATCACCAGCATTCCAATCACAATTGCAACAGAAAGCACAAGAAAGGAAATAAGCACATACTCCACAGGAATCCGAGGATTCAGCCATTCATAAATTTCATCCATATTAGAATAAAATTATTCAACTTTACCTTTCTAGTAAACCTTATTTCTCCTCTTTAAAAAAGAATTTATAATAACTCATTCCTTTTTCTTCATCAAATCCGCGCTCAATAAGTTCCTCGCCACCATGCACTTTAACGTCAAAGTTCTTGTCCAATTTTAACGTAGTCAAAGAACCAGCAGCTCGACTTCCGAGAACCTCAGGCTTTCCCATAAATTTAGACTCAATCGTCACACATTGAGTATCTTGAAATTCTTTTTTAAAACTCTCAAACTCATTTTTTGCTATTTCAGGACCAAAAGAACTGGCTGCTAAATTTGAAATATCAATCTCTTCAGCTTTGACATTTTCAAGAACACGATTCATCATATTAGCTTTTTCTGCCTTGCTAACCTCTTCTGGTAATTGAGAGATAAATTGCTTGCACAGAGATACTACATTCTTTGTTTTGGCATAAGCATCATTCTTCGGTTTTAAATGCAAGAAATCTTCTATCCAATATTTAGCCTCTCCCTTTTTGTTGGAATTATCAACAACAGAAACTATATATCCATCTTTTCTTTGTGTATTGAAAACGAGGCACCCTTTGTCCAACTTATTGAGATTCACACCCTGTTCTTGTATGACCTCAAATTTATGTTCACTTCTCAACACCCTCAAGAATGGAACTTTATTTTCTGATTTAAACAACCCAACAGCATCTGCCATTACACCATCTATAAGGCAGTTTTTAAAATGGACAACATAAAACTCACCACATTTGATATTTGGATGCATACAAGACCGATAAAGAGTCTTCGCTAGAAACTTAGACTGTTCTGCCAAATTATTTGAATTATCAAAGATTGCAGAGACATAATTGTATACCTCATTCATCGCCAAAGAAACGTCATTATCAAATGTATAATACTCAGTTTGTTTGAAATGAGATAAAAAATAAGACATCAAACTTTTCTTGATATCATCGCTAATATCAAGTGGCTGACTGGAAAGGACAAGAGCCTCATCATTCAGTTTATTACCAATCTGATGGAGAAATACTTCACCATCTATTATTGTTGAATCGAAATAATGCATATTACTTAAGACTTACTTTGTTAATTTCACTAATCGTATAGTCATAGAATGAAGTTACCAACTTCATCGTTATATAGATAAAATTTAAGAGCATGTAAAATAATACTACTCTAAATAATATTAAGGCACAAACTTTAGATAAATAGGCAACCGAATAAGTTTCATAGTTAGAGATAATTCCGATTACATCTATTGAAGTTGATGCCTTCTCACACAAAACAGTAAATGTCAACAAGAGAATACAAGCTATTGCAACAACTGCTGTATAAAGAGTTAAAATAATGGTTTTCTTGAAGAAGTTCTTTAATCTCACTCCAAACGGGTAAAGTTCTGCATTTACATTTTGTTTATATTTTGAGAAATCCGTATTACTAAATTTATCAAAAAGTGAAACAACGAGCGTGAACAACAATCCCACAAAAAGGGATAATGCCGAAATAATATAACCGGCAAAATCTTGCTCAAACGCATTTGGGCAGAAAATTACTAAAAGTATAGCAACAACAAACAAAGCCCATTGAAACTTGGTTAAAAAGATCTTTGGCTTTTTGTTTAAGCTTGTACTCTTATTATCATTAATGTCTGTATATTCCCATTTATAAGCATCTGACAACAAATCTATAAGATTCCGATCAAAGTTCCTCAATATTTTCATAGCCATTATACTCTATTTTAACCTCATCTAGCAAATCTAAAACATATCGTTTTATCTCTTCAAAATTAGGTTGACCAGTATCTTTGTCAATACTGATACCTTCATCCTCCAAGTAAATAGTTGGTCTCAAAGATTTGATATCCTTGGAGATGTCATAGTTTGCATTTCTACCATTGGAACCAGTCACAAAGACCTTTTGAGTTTTATATGTAGAAAGATCAGTACCGTCAAATTTTTTACCACCAAGTTCCTGGGTTATTATTTGCGTGGTATCAGCACCTATCAGAAAATCATCTTCACAAGGTTTTATTATGACTTCAACCTCAAAATGTTGTCCTTTTATGGCAAGCTTATTATCTCTCATAACATCTGAGATTCCTATTTTCGAGCGATAAGAGAACATACGAACTCTAGAATTCTTTTTGAATTTTTCAACAAACTTTTTAGGAACAAATGGCTCTATTGACACATAGTAATATTCATCTTCATATTTAAGAAGATCTCTAATGAAACTGATAACAGGTTCTAGAATAGAAACTTCTGTATAAGATTGAACAAACAAAAAGCCATAAGCACTATTCAATGGAGTACAAAGGCACAGATAAAACTTATCAAGCACCACTTGGTCAACATCCAATTCCTTCTTCCCTTTTTTATTATCCAAATTTGCATAAGCTCTTTTTACTCCATATTGCCCTCCATCGATAAGACCATGAATTACATGCTTCTCCAACTTTAAACTAATTGATGTTTTTTCATTCTGTGCGTCATATTCAGAAACACCAATTACCTTTTTACTCTTATCGTCCTTTCTGAAGTCGGCCTTGCCGACTGTATTCAAAAAGTCTTTAAAGAAACTTTCCAATAATTGCTTGTCAGAAGTATTAACATTACCAAAATACTTTGATTTGAAATAATCTCTATAAGTTGGAGATGCCTCTTTATCTCTTGGATTAAGACCAACAACAAAAATATTAAGTTTTGGATTAAGTGCCATATACTACATTTTTAATATGTTAAAAAAATAAGAGGAGTCACAGATGTATTAACGACTTGCTATACTTCCTCCCCCGCAAACTTTACTTTTCTACCAAGCACGGTGGCAAATATCATTTCGATATCCTTCCAGAAGGAGTAATGGCGATAGTAATAGCAGTTAAGGCGAACCTTATCTGGGTATATCACCTTGTCATTATATTCTGTAGCTATCTCCTGCATAGGGCGAGTATCACCCTCTGACTGTTTCTTTGCCACATACTCAGAAATCATTTCGTCCTCCAGGCGATACTTTAAAGTCGCAGGACCAGTGATGCCAGGACGAAGTTTCAGCACATCCCTATCATCACCCTCCAACTTATCAGCATAACCAGGAACATCAGGACGAGGTCCCACAAAACTCATGTTACCAATCAACACGTCCCAAAGTTCTGGCAACTCATCAATCTTATAATGGCGGAGCTTAGCACCAAACGGAGTGATTCTACTATCCCCCGCTACCGATACCGACGAACCATTATGACTCACCACCATCGAGCGGAACTTATGGCACTTAAACAACTTACCGCCCTTTCCCACTCTCTTCTGAACAAAGAAAGCCGAACCTCCCGGCATCTTCTTATGAATAAGAAAAGCCACAAGTGGGAATATCCACCATATCAAAAGCAAACCGCAAAGGGATGCTACTATATCAAATAATCTTTTGAAAATCATAATTTACTCATGGAGTTATGTTGGTTTCTACTATACCTATCCACCTACTCTTTCTCCAAACCCATAACCATATTCTAGAAAAAAGAGGAGTAAAGATAGTTACTATAGGATACAGAATACTATAAGCCAAACTAAATAAAAAGCGAAATGTATTAATAAGTCAAAAGTATGATATGAAATATTTCAAATCACAGTTTTCTATAATTGAAAGATTGCTCAAAGTATATTCTGAATTTATCTTAAAAATCATATGAATTTCCATCAAACCAAAATATTAATCAAAAATAAGCAACAATTCTATCAAGAAACTTAATTCTTATTATTAAAATAATGCTCTGCCAAATAGTAATCCTCAGGAATACCTATATCGATAAAATATCCATTTTGGATTACTCCGAACAACTTACCCAACTCACATTGAGTTTCCAAGACTTCCTTCTCAAATGAGAATTTCTCAGGAAGTTCATCAAAAACAGGATCCAACTTATTGATTATATACACACCTCCGTTGATAAGCCCCTCCTGACAAAACTCTTTCTCTTTGAACTCAACTATACGTTTATCAACTTGGTCTATGATTACACGCCCATATCGTTCAAACTTATACATTGGCTTTAAGGCTAATGTTACAGTAGAAGGATAAAGTCTATGACAATCCATAAGTTCATTGAGATTTACGTCGAAAAATGTATCTCCATTAAGAACGACAACATCACATGTCGTAGTTTTCTTCAATGCCAATTTGATACCGCCACCAGTTCCGAGAGGATGCTCCTCTACAGCATAATCAAACTCAAAAGGAAATTCATCCCTTACTTTATCAATCCATTCTTCAATTATCTGACGAAGATATCCAACAGAGAGTATTACTCTATTTACATCGTACCTTGTTAAGTACTTGAGAAGATACCAAAGAAAAGGTTTTCCTGCTACAGGAGCCATACATTTTGGCACCTCCTTAACTACAGAACGCAAACGTGTTCCTAGCCCACCTGCAAGTATAATTACTTCCATCTTATTATGTATTTCAAATTATTTAAAAATTAAGCCAGAACCCAATATTTTTTATTTTCTTGCTTCTTCAAAGAATCAACACAAACAAAATCAACACCGATATTTTTTGCAAAATCCCGATCAACATCACTATCCCCAATCATAAGAGTCTTAGAGATTTCCACATCAGGATAATCATGAAGTATATCGTCAAACATACCCCTTCCCGGTTTCCTTCGTATATCATCATTGGTCAGAGAAGAACAGAAATAAATATGATCAATTCTGCCACCACTCTTTTTTATTTCTTCTACCATATGAGAATGAATAATATCAAGATCATTTTCAGTATATTTACCTTTTCCTATACCTCGCTGGTTGGTTACAATAAAAATATGCCTAAGCTGAGAACTCCATTTTGCAATTGTTTCTACAACATTAGGTATAAACTCAAAATCCTCCCAACAGCGAACATAATCACCAATTATATGAACATTGATCGTTCCATCTCGATCAAGCAGAAGCGTTTCGTATTTTCTTATATCTATTTCGTTAATTTTCATTGCTAAAGAAATGTTCTTCCAGCATCATGCACAGGCAATGATATACAGGAAGGTGAAGTTCTTGAATTTTATATGTCTCTGTTTCTGGAACTCGGATACAGACACCAGCAAGTTTTGACAACTTACTTTCTTTATACCCTGTAAGCCCAATAACAGAGAGTCCCTTTGCCTTAGCTGTTACAGCGGCGTAAAGAACGTTCATACTGTTACCTGACGTAGAAATACCAAGGAACACATCACCTTTCTTTCCATAGCCATTAACCTGTTGAGCAAAAACCAGCACAGGCTCACTATCATTCATAAAGGCTGTTGTAAGTGAAGAATGTGCTGTTAATGTTATTGCAGGTAAAGCTCCCTGAAGATGTTGGGCAAGAGTTTTTCCAAGTTCTGAATCTATAGCCATCAATGCATCAGCCTGCACAGCATAAACTTTACGTTTCAGCTTAAATTCTTTCATTAATTCACCCACAATGTGTTCAGAATCTGATGCAGAACCACCATTCCCACAAACTAACAACTTATGATTATTCGCATAAGATATTTCCAAATAATCATAAGAAGTTATAATATCATTTTTGCATTCAGCAAGCAATGGATATCGTTCTATTAACGAATCCACATATCTCATAAGACTATTTTCCATACTTACATTTATTTAAGTAATATTTCTTTTCTAGGAGAATATTCTGCCGGCGCATAGTACAATACTTGCGCACCTTCACAATCAAAATGAAAAGGCACAATCATTAATGATTCAAGAGCCTTAATAAGAGAAGGTTGCTTTTCTTTTTCACAATAAAACAACAAAAAGCCACCACCTCCAGCACCTAACAATTTGCCACCTAAAGCACCAGCTTTAATGGCTATATCATAAAGTTCATCTATAGAGCCATTACTTACCTTCGAACCTGTGACTCTTTTCAATTTCCATGTTGTATCAAGCAATTTACCAAACTCATTAAGACTGGTATTTTTGTCTGTTAAAACATTCTCTGCTTCATCAACAAGAGCTAACATATCTAACAGCTGTTTCGTTTTGTCAACAGGCTTAGCAAATGTATCAGCCTGAATATCTGAAGAGAATCGCTGTACCCCTGTATAAAACAGCAACAAGTTCTCATCCAGCTCACGTTTACGTTCTGGATGAATGATAATAGGATGAACCTTGAATTCATTATTACTGAAATCAATACGATTAAATCCACCATAAGCGGCGGCAACCTGATCCTGCCATCCACCATGCTCTTTCAAGACCTCACGTTCAACATATATTGCTTCCTTTGCCAAATTACGATGGCTCATCATCTTGCCTTTTAGGGCACAAAATGCATTGAGCATTCCAACAGCAAATGTTGAACTGGTTCCAAGACCTGTGCGAGCCGGAAGATCACCTTCATAAGTAAGGCGAATTTCGTGAATATCATGCAAACGCATACATTCACGAATCAATGGATGTTCTATTTCATCAATATTGTTCACTCTCTCAAAGCGATTGTGCACCAACTCTGAGATATAAGGATGAAATGGCGGCATATGTCGAACATTTACATAGCAAAACTTGTCAAATGTAGTGGAAATAACTGCACCACCATGTTCATTAAAGAAAGCAGGTATATCCGTACCACCTCCAAAGAAGGACATACGAAACGGTGTTTTTGTAACTATCATATTATTTTACTTTCTTTTATTATTGAGGACAAAATATTGGAAACTACTTCAAAAGAATAATTATGACGCACATAATCAAACGATTTATTACCAACTTCAATTCTGAGCTTTTTGTCTTTTAATAAGTTTATAATCTGTTGACTCATTTCTTGGGATGTATTTGCTACATAAGGCATACCTTCAGCATGGACTAAACCTTCAGAACAAACTCTTGTTGTTACTACACAGCCTTTAACAGACAAACCTTCTAAGATTTTATTTTGAAGACCAGAACCAGTCAACATAGGTACAACAATAACGCTCGCATTCTTCAAATAATCCCAAACATTCTCTACAAAACCAGTTACAATAACATTTTTTGATTGTAGCTCTAGGACTTCCTTAGTAGGTCTATTTCCAACAATAAAGAATTTTACATTAGGAAAGGCCTTAACGACATTAGGCAGAACATTTTTTACAAAATATTTTGCTGCTACAACATTTGGTGCATAAAACATAGAACCGATAAAAACTATATTAGCATCTGTGTTCTGTTGATCAATAATCTTCTCCGCATTAATTGAAACATAGTTCGGCATAACATGACAGCTATATTCAGCATTTGGGAATAAGCATCTTTTATCATGTTCTGTAATAACAACACGAGTATTAAAAACTGAAGCAATTTTACGCTCGTAACGTGAACATCTTTTTGATTCAATATAATTTAAAATTTTCCAAATACCAGAACAGTTATTTAATGATATTCTACAATTCTCAGAAATACAATCAACATAATCAAAAATGACCTTATTATTATACTTTTTAAGATATTCAGACATTCTGATTTCCATACACCAAATCAAGTCATACTCACCGACATGTTCATCTACCCATTTTTGGATTTTACCAGAGTAAAAGTAATTAACTTGCAAAGGCTTTGTATTTTTGAAAAGTCCTAGCAGAACTCTTAAAAATGCCATTTTTTTAGAAAATGGGAATCTAAAAACATTACCACAATAGTTATTCAAATCTTCAGAAAAAGCTTTTTTTTGAATCTTTTTAGATTCTATATAAGCACAATCAACTTCATAACCCAAAGAAGAAAACAAAGTTAACTTCTGAAAAACACCAATAGCAGCTCCATCAATAACCGGAATCGGTGATGCCGAGCTAAAAACTAAAACTTTTGACATAACAATTTAAATTTAAATTTAACAACACGCAATATAAGATGTTTCAATATATACATTCGATAACTTATCTTATGAATAAATGAATAATTTGAAGCGTGTGAAACACTCGTATTCTGGACGCGATAATCTATAAGAGGCTTATCAATATAGAGAACTTTACCCAAACTTTCCGAGATTATACCCAACCAAAAATCATGTAATTCTAACTTTCGTGGAAAAGGAAGAGCGTAAGAAAGAACATGCTTTGAAAATGCCATAGTACATCCATAGTAAGTATTGCATAAAGCTAAATAATCATTAAAATGATAATTACTTCTATATTGATTAACACCTGTAAAACGAAGTTCTTCATCACATAATCTAAAATTATGAACAACCAGATCGCAATTCATAAGAATTCTCATACAATCTTCAACTTTTGTAGGTAACCAAAAATCATCTTGATCACTTAAAAAAATAAAATCACCTTTTGCATGTATAAGAGCATTCTGGAAATTTAAAGCAACTTTGATACTAACTTTCACATTATTATCTGGTTGCTTAAATTTAACTATCTTTATTCTATTATCTGCAAATGCCTCAACTATATTTAATGTATTATCAGTTGATCCATCATCAGATATAATTAATTCATCATTATCGCCCAACTGCTGTAAAATCGATTCGACCTGTCTTTTTATATAGCGCGAACCATTATGGGCAGCTAAACAAACAGAAATCATACCTTTAGTATTTAAAGAATTTTTTTCTTTCATTATTTATACCTTTTGTTTGAAGTTCATCAAATGTACTACGGACATAGAATAGTCTATTTTTACAATTTTCACTAAACACTGTATAATAGATACTTGTATAACCAAAATAAGTACTTACAGAATGAAACAATAGTAGATATAATAAACTTACTATAACAACCTTAGAATAATATTTCCAATTTTTTACATTAATCCTTTCTTTCAAGAAAAATGAAACAGATAATATATTAAAAATAATCATATAATCAGCTATTCGATAAAAAAAAGGGATTCCTGCAAATATTATTCTCAAGACAATAGAAAACCAAGACATGTTAATACATAATATTTTAAATTTATCATTTTCTTTATCTAACATGTACACTGGTGCTATTTCTATTATAGTCATTATTATAAAAGCAAGTCCTATTGTTCTTTTCTTAAATTCATATTCATCATAATGCTCATATAGACTATCTGTTATAAATGACAAAGAAAAGAAACTATCTATAATAAAATTAAACGCACCTATAAAATCTAACAAGAGCAATAATATAACTATAAATATTAGTTTATTTTTTTCCAATACTTTATGTTTAAAAATCGGCATCAAAATAATCAATACAATTGTTACCAATGCTGAAGTATGGAAAGTAGATGCCACAAAAATTAACACTCCTGCGAGATATAGTTTATGCTTTAAAATAGAAAATATTGCAAAATTAAAAAACGCAATAGCTACAGCCTGTCTTATAATATTATCAAAATTATACATACATCCTAAGCATAAAAACACAAATGTACCAATAATGGGAACACTATATTTTTTAAAAAATAAATAAAATGATGTATATATGATAGTAGAGCAAACAGCAAAAACATATATGAATCCATCCTCAAACGACGAAAATATTCTATTTAAAAACGTATATCCGTATTCAATCTTTGCTTTATCGGAAATCATATTGTAAATCGCATTATCATACATTATAAAATAATTATAATAATCTGATGTTGTATCATACCGGATTGCAGAAATAACAAAAAGAAAGAATAATGGTAGATATTGTTTCTTTTTATCGTTACGACACCATAATATCAACAATGGCGTTAACAAAACATAAATAAACAGAAATGTCATTAGCTTATTGCATTAATATTATTTAATAATTCTATTATTGATGTGGGGGATGCTATATAAGAACCAAAGACCTTGCGAAAAGAATACACTTCATCTTTATATGTTCCAATTTTATTTATATTCAACATTTGTGATACATCAAAGGACGGTATACCCGCCAGTAATTTACTAGTAACCAATGTTGTACTAGAAATACTAATTACAGCATGGGGCCTTATTGTAGAATTTAACAATACACTTTCCAAAGAAATTTTACCAACCGGCATTATCTCTACATCTCCATAAAGAGCACAAAAATTTAAATCACGTGGATGTGGTTTAAATATCACAGAATAACCATTTTTTTCAAATTCCGTTTTTATAGATTTTATTAATCTTACATCTTCAGAATCAACAATTTCTTTTCTACGCCATGCTGTTGTACATATCAAAATACACTTTTTTGCAAAACATATATTATTTTTACTTACACAACTTATGCTATTACGTATTTCATGAACATAAAAAGGAATTATTACTTGATTAGGGATAAGCCGTCCATTTCTATAAAGAAACAACTGAGTATTAAAAACCATACATTTGCTTTCAATTTTTTTTCTTCCCCACCCATATACAATATGTTTAAGATAAAGATTAAGTAATTTCTCTTTAAGATTAGTTGATTCAATAGAGAAAGGAAAATACGTCGCAACACCTTCATCATATACACAATGTATAATTTCAATATTTTTTAAAGTTTTGCTTACGATTTCACTAATATAAGCATTTTCAACTCTTGGTACTACCAAATAAAATGCACACTTATCTTTTGCATCTTCATGCGGTCTTAGAATATACAGAAAAGAATAAAATATTTTTATTATTCTTTGCAAAAAAGATATATTTCGGTCATCTATAGTAATCACGTTTATTCCTTCAATATAAGGTATATCATCTTTTTTTATGCAATAACCTGTAACGGCATGAGGAGTTATAAAAATAGTACCGATCAAATTAACGTTTTGACTTTTTAAATATTTTATACTAGCCAATAACCCGTGTATATGCCAAGGAGTAGTAACAACACCAAAAAAATTGGTAGTATTAGTTAACGAATGTTTAATCGCTTCTTTTAAACTTAGAATCATGCTATTATCATGTTTATAAATTCTCTAACACACCCATCACCTCCTTTTTTTGTCATGACATGAATAAATGACAAGTCTTTAATCTTGCTATCGGCATCCGCAGGACATGCAGCCAAGCCAACCAACGACAATAAATCCACACAGTTAATATCATCGCCAATATATGCAACTTCATCAAAAGTAATTCCAAGTTCTTCGCAAATTTCCTTAGCTACAGATACCTTTCCTTCACCACGTTTACCTTGGTAGATAAAATCTATCTTTAACTTTTCAGCTCTTCGGTAATTCAAACTTCTATCCTCACTAGTGATGATGGCTGTTTTTATACCAGCCTTACGCAAAAGATCAAAGCCCATACCGTCACGGGTATTGAATTTCTTCAATTCATCTCCATTCTCAGAATAATACATACCACCATCAGTAAGAGTACCATCTATATCAGATATAAACAGCTTTATTTTACAATTTGACTTATGTGAAAGAACATGCTTGCGCATCAAATTCTCCAAAACAATCCAATCATCTGGCTCATCTATCTCTGTTGCTGTATATTCAGGCATTTCATAGATTCCTATATTACCACTCAGACGATTTCCACTTTCTTTCACATTTCCAACTGTATTGATATAGAAAGCTCCGTTCTCCATCAACATTCCATTGAAATTCTGACGGCGAGGACGATTACGATAGTCATAGTTCATACTTGTGCCATCCTCATTCCAAAAGAAACGGTAATTACGTACACAAGTTATAATAGAATCATATTCATGCTTAGAATACAACTGCAATGCTTCCGTAAAATGAACAGACTCTGTTAATGGAGAAGTTGCCTGTACTAACATAAATATATCATCATTAGGCAATTGAGCATAATTTATATACTCTAACATCACGCTTTCTGTAGAAGCTGCGTCACAAGCATTTTCTGCAGAACGACGATAGAGTATTGTCTTTTTGTAATTTTGCTTTTCAACAGTATTCCATATTTCATCAGAATCTGTAGCCACTATCACTTCGTCAACCATTGGACTATTTTCTAAAGCCTCAATATTCCAACATACAAGAGGCTTTCCACAAAACAACTTAATGTTTTTAAGAGGGATGGATTTACTACCACCCCTCACAGGTATAAATGCAATTGTTTTCATTAGTCTACCATTTAACTTGATTTTTCTTCAATTTATTTCTTTGAACCTTCTCTATATCAAGAATATCCTCTTTTTTGAAAGTCAATGCTTTTGCCACCGCACGACAATCTCGAGCCAACTTTCTTACACCATCAGGCTCCAAAGAAGCTGCATGATCTGTACCCTTCCATGTTCTATCAAGCGTATAATGACGCTCTATCCACTCTGCTCCCAAAGCAACAGCAGCACTATCAACAGCAATTCCCAAATGATGTCCAGAGAAACCTATAGCTTTTACTCTGTCTGCATACAACTCGCGAAGACGTGTCAACTCAAGCAAACAAATATCCTCAAATGGAACAGGATATCCAGAAGTACAATCATAGATAACCAAATCCTTATTACGGCCTTTCTCCTCAAAGAACTTGATAATCTGCTCTTCCTCATCTCTTGAAGTCATACCAAAAGAAAGGTGAATCTCGCCTCCAAACTCATCACAAAGATAAGTCAAGAGAGGTTTGTTGAGATTACAAGCTGATGGCACCTTGATTAGATTTGGATGCAAAGTACAGATTTCCTTAGCTGAAGTTACATCCCATACCGAAGTGGAATACTCTACACCAAACTCATTACACCACTCTTGCAACTGCTTGTGTTGGTCGAGATTAAACTCCAAGAACTCGCGATGTGCTCCATATGTTGGTCCATAGGAATTCTCTGGATGTGGATGGGGAGCATTGTACTCTTCTGGAGTCAGCAACTCCTTGTTACAACGCTTCTGAAACTTAACAACATCAACCTTGCAATAGGTTGCAGCTGTCATTATCAACTCTTTAGCGATTGCCATATCACCCTTGTGATTGCAACCAATTTCTGCAATAATTTTCGGACTATTCATTTTTTATTTTATAATATTTCTAATAAACTTTATATTTTGTTTTGTAACTTCCCATAAATTCTCCTGAGCATCTTTTATTGCTTGAATTCTGTCTGTATAATTATAATATGCATCTAGCACCTCTGACAAGAGTCTATCTTCAAAATTAACATCAAGAACATCGGCTCCCCAATCAGGATGTCCAATATCATCAAGAAACCACTGCATTTTATCATGCGAAATGATAGATACAATAGCTGTTTGGCACCCAAAAGGTATCATTTGGGCATGCCCTCTCATTCCAACCACTACTCGAGGACATGCATACGCAGAAACAATGTCTTCAACTTTAACCAAATTAACAACTTCATACGGTACATTATATAATTTCAAGTATTCTTCTATCTCTAAATCCGGCTTCATATGGGCATAAACTTTTATCTTTGTGATTTTCGATAATTTCAGCATAACTCTCGCTATTGAATTTAGATAATCAACAGAAGAACTACGAAGTTTTTTTCTATCAAAAGCACAATTTAATGCAATAAAATCTTCCTTTTTAGAATAATCAACAAATGTTGGATATAGTTTAGAAGTTAAAGTTGTCATACAAGGTTGATAGACTAACTTTGCCTTGAGATTATCATTTTTTAAATAACCTGAAAGTTTAACTATGCTACCTTTATTTCGAATTCCTACAAAAGAGGCTTTTTCTACGAATTTATTTAGATGTTCCGTAAAAATCGGTTTAAAATCCTCTTGGCCTCTAAATCTATTATACCCCAAAGCAAATGCTATAATTGGACACTTAATTTGATCCAAAGCTTCTATGCTACAATTCCATTGCCATCCACTAGTTTCATTAGGACAAGTATCAGACAAGAAAAGTCCTCCACCACCTATAACTATGTAATCTTTATCATTATAAAATCGAATATCACGAGAAGTTACTCTACTATGGACATCTACATCTATCCATTTTCGAACTCCTATTAAATTATTAAATAAATCCCTTAAAACAACAGGTAAATAAGTGTCACCCGCATTACCATAAGAAAATGCAGAAATATGTACAACGACACTATCACCTTTCGGTATATACTCTATTAAATGAGGTACTTTTTGAAATCTTCGAACCACTCTAAAAAACATATTTTTAAAACTACTAATCATATTTTTTTTATTTTAGTTAATATAATATTATTTATTGTTTTCTTCTCCCCAGACGCAATACCAAAGAAATAGATAACAAAAATCGTAAAAGTCATCAAAAGCAAACAACGAGTCACTAACATTTCAATACCTTCACCTATGAATATTTTTTTGGTTACCCAAAAACCTATTAGCCCTCCACAAAAAGTAACTAATATTATTTTTAAAATAACCTTCTTTAAATATTCAAATATAGACAATCTAAATTCTTTTTTACAAATAACTAATCTCGGTATAAAGCAAGCCATAAGAAGGAATATGCTTGTATACATAGTAAACTCTGGTCCATATCCATTTTTTAGCAGGATGTATGATATAGGAAGATTTAGTAAATAACACCCTGATACTATAATCTGATATGTTTTAATTCTACCTGTTGCTTGCAAGGCGTTAACCAAAGGATAATTTAATACCTCTAACAAAGCATTGACTATAATAAGTCTAACAAATAAGGCAGAACCAACCGGTGGCTTCTTGAGCCAAAGAAACAATATACCTTCCGTTTCAAATAGAATAGGAAGAGCTAAGACGAACAGAAGATAATATGCGAATTTTGAACTCATAAAAATAAGTTCAAACATTTGAACGACAGCTCCAGCAGAATATCTTTTAATTATTTGAGGTCTAACTGCTGTGTAAAAACTATTTGTAAAGTTTGTCAAAGCAGCATTAACACTAAATGCGATTCCTCGTGCAGCATTAACTATAGGGTTAAAAAACACATTGAGCAACACATTAATCCCTTCACTCCTCAATACATTCGAAATTGCACCTATTATATTCCACCACGCAAATGAAAACATATCTTTTAATCGATTTTTATCGTAAAAAAGCATGTATCGACTTTCTTCAAATTTATATATACAATATAATACATAGCAACAACTAGAAATCAGAGTAGAAATAAAGATTAATATAGCATACAAAATTAATTTATCTTCTTTAGTCAATGGTAAAATAAATACTATTAAAAGTTTTAATATTGCATCTATCAAACTGACGTATGCATATATATCCATTTTTTCTCTCGCTATAATTACTGACAGATAAGGTGTTGACAATATATTTGTTAAAAATGCCAAAAAAGAACATTGCAACACCCAATTGGCAGCTACAATTCTCACAGATGGTATATTCATCTTAGTATTCAAAAACCATAAAGCTATGGTTTCACACAATATAAAAACAAATATAGCTATAATAACATATGAAAGAGCTATCAAACTGAAAGTTTCTTTTAATCTTAATTTATTATCCTTCGCCAAATCTACAGAAAGATATCTCTGAGATGCAGAAGCCATAGTTGAAGACAAAAATGAAAACATAATAACAATTCCACCAACTACATTATATATACCAAAATCTTCTTCTCCTAAAGTATTTAGTACAATTCGACTTGTATATAAAGATACAATAATAATAATCTGTCTTATATAAAGTAATATTGTATTTTTTGCTATTCTCGAATTATTTATTATTAATTTATTATCCATGATAAAGAACAAATACTTTCTCGTTAATTCCCGATTACAAACTTGCTATCTAGCAGAACCTCTAAAAGACATTAAAAGTATGCACAAATATAGTAAAATTTTAAATGTACAACATATAATATAAAAGAGAGATAGATGAGTTTGAGAACAGAGCGAAAAGTAGCTCATAAAAATGCTCTTATCCTCTCCCTCACCTATCTTATATTTTAATATTCTAAATTCTTTTTTAATGCTACATCAGCTTCATCAAGAATTGAAAGCAGATACTTACCATAGTCATTCTTCAACATAGGCTGTGCATTCTCTTTCAATTGCTCTGCAGAAATCCACCCCTGGCGGTATGCGATACCTTCCAAGCAAGCTACCTTCAAGCCCTGGCGCTTCTCCAAGACCTCAATAAAAGTTGATGCTTCAGAAAGGGAATCATGGGTTCCGGTATCAAGCCAGGCAAATCCTCTTGCCATAGTCTGTACCTTCAGCTCCTTATCCTTCAGGAACTCCTGGTTAACGGTGGTGATTTCCAACTCGCCACGAGCGGAAGGCTTGATATGCTTGGCTACTTCTACCACCTTATTAGGATAGAAATACAAGCCCACCACTGCATAGTTACTCTTAGGATGCTCAGGCTTCTCCTCGATGCTGAGACAATTGCCTTGCTCATCAAACTCTGCAACACCATAGCGCTCTGGATCACTGACACGATAACCGAAGACGGTTGCCTTGTTGTTCTGCTCAGCATCTACTACTGCCTGATGAAGCATTTGGTTCAATCCTGCGCCATAGAAGATGTTATCGCCTAATACGAGGCAAGCAGAATCATTACCAATGAATTTCTCACCGATAATGAAGGCCTGGGCTAAGCCATCTGGTGATGGCTGCTCAGCATACTCGAACTTGACTCCGAACTGGTTTCCATCGCCTAAGAGGCGTTTGAAGCCTGGCAAGTCGAAAGGGGTTGAGATTATGAGTATCTCACGGATACCTGCCAACATCAATACTGATATTGGGTAGTATATCATTGGTTTATCAAAGATTGGTATCAGCTGCTTGCTGATTCCTTTTGTGATGGGGTACAAGCGTGTACCGCTACCACCTGCTAATACTATTCCTTTCA
>ERZ1026866.842-NODE-842-length-17314-cov-54.830639_pt1 | contig 17314 bp, 9 predicted proteins | sample MGYA00380163_ERZ1026866 | MGnify/ENA primary metagenome ERZ1026866 (study PRJEB33269, sample SAMEA4719799) | human gut metagenome | biome: human-associated habitat; feature: organic feature; material: feces | place: Cameroon | collected 2013-10 ...
TCCTGGGTCGTCTCACCATGCAGAAGGGTCCTGAGTATTTCGTAGAGGCAGCCAACATGGTATTGCATCGTACCCGCAACGTGCGTTTCTGCATGGCAGGTTCGGGCGATATGATGGATCAGATGATTTATCTGGCAGCCGAAAGAGGTATTGCCGACCGTTTCCACTTCCCTGGTTTCATGCGAGGCAAGCAGGTATATGAGTGCCTGAAGGATAGTGATGTATATGTAATGCCATCCGTGAGTGAGCCATTCGGTATCTCTCCTCTTGAGGCTATGCAGTGTGGTACACCTACTATCATCTCCAAGCAGAGTGGTTGCGGTGAAATCCTCACCAACTGTATCAAGGTAGATTACTGGGATATCCATGCCCTTGCCGATGCTATCTACAGCATCTGCCACAACGAGAGTCTCTTCGATTATCTCTCAGAGGAAGGCAGAAAGGAAGTAGATCAGATTACCTGGGAGAAAGTGGGAGCCCGCATCAAAGATCTCTATCTCAAGACTTTGGGATGGAAGTAATGTTTAATGTTAAAGGGCTAATCATAAAGTTCAAAGTTCAAAATTTAAAGTTCAAAGTATGAAAACAATTTGTTTATATTTCGAGATACATCAGATTACCCATCTGAAACGCTACCGCTTCTTCGACATCGGTACTGATCATTATTACTATGATGATTATGAGAATGAGCGTAGCATCAACGACATCGCAGAGCGCTCTTATATGCCTGCACTCAATGCTATCCAGGAGATGATAGAGAAGAGCGGTCAGTATTTCAAGGTTGCCTTCTCGCTCTCTGGTGTCGGTATGGAGCAGTTGGAGCTTCACGCTCCTCAGGTTTTGGAGAAGTTGCAGAAATTGAACCAGACCGGTTGCGTAGAGTTCCTCGCAGAGCCTTATTCTCATGGTCTTTCTTCTCTCGTCAACGAGGAGACCTTCAAGTCTGAGGTGAAGCGCCAGTGCACAAAGATTGAAGAGTACTTCGGCAAGAAGCCTACCGTACTCCGCAACTCTTCTCTCATCTACAGCGATGAGATTGGTGCTACTGTAGCTGATATGGACTTCGTGGGTATGCTTACCGAAGGTGCAAAGCACGTATTGGGTTGGAAGTCACCTCACTATGTATATCACTGTGCGATGAATCCAAAGCTCAAGCTCCTGCTTCGTGATGTACGTCTGAGCGATGATATCTCTTTGCGCTTCGCCAACAGCGACTGGGAGGGTTATCCACTCTTCGCAGATAACTATATGAACGACATTGCTTCCTTCCCAGAGGAGGAGCAGGTTATCAATATCTTTATGGAGTTGTCGGCTCTTGGTATTGCTCAGCCATTGTCAAGCAACATCCTTGAGTTTATGAAGGCTTTGCCTGAGTGCGCTAAGCAGCGTGGCATTACTTTCTCTACTCCTACTGAGATCTGCAAGAAGATCAAGTCTGTAGGCGAGATCAATGTACCTGATACATTGAGTTGGGTAGATGAGGAGCGTGATGTTAGTTCTTGGCTCGGTAACCCAATGCAGCGCGAGGCTTTCAACAAGCTTTACAGCGTAGCTGATCGTGTACGTATCGCCAATGATCCACGTATCAATCAGGACTGGGATTATCTCCAGGCTAGCAATAACTTCCGCTTTATGACCACCAAGCCTAGCAACGTAGGTCTTGACAGAGGTATCTATGCAAGTCCATTCGATGCCTTCACCAACTATATGAACATTCTTGGTGACTTCATCAACCGAGTAAACGATCTCTATCCTGCTGATGTAGATAATGATCAGTTGGAGGGTCTTCTCACCACCATCACCAACCAGGATGAGGAAATCGAGATGAAGGACAAGGAGATTACCCGTCTCCAGGCTAAGATTGAGAAGATTGAGAAGGAGGTAGCCAAGCTTCGTGCAGAGAAGCCTGAGAAGCCAGCTGCCAAGAAGACTGCTGCCAAGAAGGCACCAGCCAAGAGAACTACAGCCAAGAAGACAGCTAAGCCTGCTGAGGCTGCAGAAGAAAAGTAAGCTTAGAATTTAGATTACTCATAACTTTTAGTCCCCCTTTCGGCTCGTGTTGAGCAGTGAGGGGGACTTTTTGTGTTCTTCGGTTTATGGGGGAAATAGATTGTGGATACTTATGGGGTGTCAGAGTGTCACGTCCTGATGGGATGTAAAGAGGCTTGTTTCACTTATTGCCTGGCAACGGCACAATATTGCCCTTTACCAGAGCAATTTCTTGCCATTGCCAGGCACAAAACGATATGTCGGGAGAGAAAATTGCTACTCTCGTTTCAAAGAAAACCACTACTCTCGTTTCAGAGAAAACCACTACTCTCGTTTTCACTCTTCACTCTTCACCAATTTGCCTGAAACCCCGATAAACACTGGGGTTGCGAGAGGTGAAGAGTAGTACTTCACTCTTCACAACTCTTCACCTCTCTTCACCTCTTGTCACCAAGCTCAGCCTTCATTTATGTCTAGAGCTGGTCTTCATAGATGATTAAAGCTGATTATCATTGATGGGTAGAGTTGGTCATCATTGATGACTCAACCTTTGTTTATTAGATACCCTCTTTCTCGAAAATTGAGGATGGTGAAGAGAGGTGAAGAGTGGTGAAGAGTTGACTGATACTCTTCACTCGTCTAAATACTTGTATATAAGGAGTTTATTGCGTATTTGTGAAGAGTGAAGAGTATTTTTGAAAGTAGCTCTCTATCCACTGGATATAATGAACTTTGAGCTATTTTCTCAAGAATACAAAGAAAATCTATCGATCATGATGATTTATTTTTCGAAATGAATCCAGTCGATGTCGAAGAAGGCTGCATCGTTCTTCTTGGCGGTGCGGGTGTTGAAGAAACCGAGCTTCGCACCAATCCACTTGCCTTCACGCATCGTGAAAGGATTACCTATCTTGATGAACTTCTTTCCATCCAGACTGTAGCTCCATTCTGCAATGCCTTGTATCTGGTTGGCGATGCCCTCGCTATGAACCTTTACACGCAACCATACATCCTGAGTGGCAATGCGGGATGAAGGAATGTCATCTACTGCATATTTCACAGTGTATGGCTGAGGCTGCTTGCTGGTCTTGATAGCTACCTGCTTCACTACTTTCTCAGCCTTGCCCTTCTCTGCCTTCTCGCAAGTTACATATTGAAGAACAACGCCCTCTTCCTTGGTATCAACAAACTTGAGTGCAGCATAGTCCATACCCTGCATAATCATACCGGCACTTTCGCCGAGAATCTTATCATTCTCCTTGTAGGCTTCTGTGCGGTTAGGGATGAACTTTACCTTTGCTGTGGCAGTGAAGTTCTCGGTAGGGAGCTTCTGGAGCAGGAGGTTAGGAAGATCATACAGATTCTTCACATCCTCTGCCTGCTGTACGCCATAGAGACGCAGCTTCGATTTTCTGGCATCGCAGAAGTACCAGTACTGACTGTAAGGACCATTCCACTGCCACTGCAAACCGAGATCTACGCTGTTGAAATCATCAGACTCCTTAGGCTGGAAGTTGCCGCTTGATGGCAGGTTTGGCTTCTTCCACTGCTGAACAGGATCTCCGCAGCCATCGCCATCCTTATCATCTCCGATGACGAGCCAGTCGTTTACCCATTTGGCTGGTTGCAGATGAACCACACGTCCGTAGGCGTGCTTATCCTGGAAGTGGATGAACCAGTCTTCTCCGTTCTGTGTATCTACCCAGGCTCCCTGATGAGGGCCGTTTACCTTCTTGTTCTTTCCCTGAGCCATACCCACATACTCCTCGTAAGGACCGTATGGATTCTTGGAACGCAATTCTACCTGCCAGCCATACTTCACGCCGCCCGCAGGACTCATGATGTAATAATAGCTGTTGCGCTTGTAGAACTTGGTGCCTTCGATGGTAGGCTGGTCTTCGTGTCCGTCATATACGATGCGTGAAGGACCAATCACCTTGGTGCCGTCCGGTGACATCGGAGCCACGAAAAGCACCGACTTGATTCCTGCTCTTGAACCGGCACAGCCATGAGACAGGTAAGCCTTACCATCTTCATCCCAGAGAGGGCAGCAGTCGATAAGACCTTTTCCCTTCATCACCCAGGTAATTGGTTCCCAAGGACCGCGAGGGTCTTGAGTCTTGGTCATGAAGAGACCCTGGTCTGGGTCACCGCAATAGATGTAGAACCATCCGTCGTGATAGCGGATAGATGGTGCCCATACGTAGTTGCCGTGCTGTACTTTCTTGCGCCAATCCAGGTCTGTGCCTTTGTACTCCGGCAAGACAGGATAGTCGTCGAGTAGGGCAGCACCGATAATCTCCCAGTTTACCAGGTCTGTACTGTGCAGAATCTGCAAGCCAGGGAAACACTGGAAGGAGGATGAGGTCATATAGTAGTCGTTGCCCACACGGCATACGTCTGGGTCAGAATAGTCGGCATCAATGACCGGATTGCGATACATTCCGTTCTTCAGATTAGGATTCCATGTCTTGGATGGTGCCTGTGCTTTTACGCTTAGAGAAGAAAGAGGTGTGCTCAATGCCATTGTTGCAAGCATGCACTTGAGAACTGTATTTGCTATGTTTGTTTTCATTCTTTTCCTTATATGTTATGATTCTGATGTAATACGGATCAAAGAAAAAAGGCTGTACCTGAAAGTAAACTCTCAAGATACAGCCTTTAATGATTAAGGGGTATTATGTATTTCTTTGTCTGGTCATATTATTCTGCAGCGTACCACTTTTCTGCACCTACCTTGAGCTTAGCTACAGCTTCGTTGCCGATAGTAAAGTCGCCTTTGCTTGCATTCTTGTACTTTGGATCAAGTACAGTAGCTGTAGGATCGTTGAATGCATTATCGCCCTTGCCGTCTGCCCAAACAACTGTGTTCAAGTTTGCACAATTGTTGTAAACGTTGTTCTGGAACTCTGGTTCCTTTGTCTTAGACTGGTTGGTCCAGACAGCCTTTGTATTAGTAACGATGTTGTTGCTCCAAACAATCTTAGAACAGCCGTTACGAACATAGAGGAGGCGCTTCTTGTTGTTTGCTGCACCATCAATTGTACAATGATCGACAGTGAGTACAGTTTCCTTGGCAATCTTACCATCGTCGTAGCGGATGAAGTCACGACTTGCACATACATTATAGAATGTACAGTTCTTGAAGTTCAAGGCGCTCATATAACCCTTACGTGAGTCGAAGAAGTCACCACCATCACACTGAATATCGTGAATGTCGCAGTTGTCGAATGTTACCTCACCAATCTTGGCAGCCACATTGATGTAGCAGATACCCTTAGCGAAGCCACCGCCTTCCTTACCCTTGATTTCTGTGTTGGACACTACCAGCTTCTCCATATCGCCAGCTTTCTTGAAGTTGAAAGCCTGGTCAGAAGAGTTATTCAAAGAACCGTCAAGCACAACATTGTCAATCTCAACGCTTGTAGCACCATTGATTTCGAATCGTCCCTGGATAACTGGCTTGTCGGTAGGGTAGATACCCTTGATGACAACGCTGGTCTTCAATGCAACAGAAGAAGTTGTACCATCAGCCTCAGCAGCAGCCAACTGATAGGTACCTGGCATCAAAGCGAATACCTCACCATCGGTAGCCTTAGAAAGGAGACTCTTCAGGTTGTCACCCTCCTTGACAACGGTAGCACCGTTGAGGTCAGCGATAGTTGTAAAGCTCTTGCTTCCGCGCTCACGACCATTGAAGTAGAGCTTACCTACATAGTCTGTTTCAGGAGTAAGACCTCCTACGGTAGCCTTGCCGGCAGCCTTGTCTTCATCTGTCAAGGTGTATGTTGTAACCAACTGACCTTCCTTGGTTGAAATTTCAATAGTAGTAACATCTGTCTCGCTAGCTGGCCAAGAGAGATCTACTGTCTTATCTGTAACGTCCTGAGTCTTCATAGACTTCAGAATCTGCTGAGCGCTGGTACGGAAATATACGTTGCTCCACTTGGAGTTTCTGTCTGTGTTAGCCTCATCGAGTGCCATTACACGTGCAGAATACTTGGTGTCGTAGTCCAAGCCTGAAAGTGTATAAGGAATATCAGTTGCGCTGATACCTGTCAATGTCTTTACAGGGGAACCTTCGAAAGTCAAGCTGTCGTTGGCAAACAGCTCAATGGTATATGATGTTGCACCAGCAGACTGAGTCCAGCTCAACTTAGCAGATGTCTCAGTCACATTGCTTGATTCCAGACCTACAGGTGCAAAGTTGCGGTCGAATACGATGCTTGTAACCTCATCGGCAACGTCACCGCAGGATGTCAGGGCTACAGTAGATAGCCCCAACATACATGCTGTTAAAATATTAATCTTTTTCATTGTTTCAGATATTTTATTTTATTCTGAGAACTTTTCAGATATCGTTAAATGATTAGTCTGACAACTGTCCGTAGATACCGTCATTGTTGAGGTAACCGTTAGATTTGTCGATGAATGTCTTCCAGATTGGCCACAAGCAGTGTGTGCTAGGCTGCTCAACATAGAGACCGTTGATGTAATCTTCTGTGATGATGTTGGCACCGTTGCTTACAAACCAGCTCTTGTTTTCCCAACCTGCAGCCTTCAATTCCTTGATCTTGTCAGCGTTGTCCTCACCCTTGTTAAGACCATAGAGTTTCAGAGTCTCACCATCGGTATCAAGAGTATAGTAAATCTTGTCTGGCAATCCCTCGTAAGCACCCTGACGGTTTGCAAGGTCTGTAAGTTTCTGCTTAGCCTCTGCCATCTTGTTATCAATGATACCCCAGCGTACGAGGTCAGCCTTACGAAGCTGTTCGCCAGCGAACTCAAAGCCACGCTGCTCGATGATACCCTGCTGGAAAGCATCCTTGCTTGCGCAATACTTAGCCTTCAAAGCGTTAACCTTTGCTGCTGGCAATACGCGAGCCAAGACCGGCTCCATATAGTTCCAGGCTGTTGATGTGTTACCCAACTGGTTCTCTGCTTCTGCAGCCATCAGATAAACATCGGCAAGACGCATATACTGGAAGTTTACACCATCGTCGTTGGTTGATGTTACTATACGCTTCATCCACTCGTAGCGCAACTTGCCGAAGCACCACTGAGAAATCTTGCGCAACTCCTGGTGAGACTTGCCGTTAATCAACTCCTTGCTCCACTGATAAGGCACACAAGTGATGTCGCGACGAGCGTCATCTGCGTCGAAATCGTAGTAGAGATATGGAGCTGGACCGTTTACGCCACCCTGATTCTGCTGGGTATATTGGTCTTTAGAAGCGTGCTTGACACCCCATGTGTAGAGTACACGACCACGACCATCAGAGAAAGGAATCTCCCAGATACTCTCGCCGCCAGCAGTAACATTGTCCTGGCAGAGCTTGGTGAAGTTGTCCTTGAAGCTGCCCAACTTGTTGTAACCTGCGTTGATGATGTCCTCGCACTCATCTTTTGCAATCTGGTACATCTTCTCTGGTGCCAACTCTGGGTCTTTGCTCAAGCGGTAACCATCGCCACGGAGACCATAACCACCAGCATAGAGAGCGATGCGGGCACGGAGTGCCTTGACGAAGCTCTTGCTTACACGCTCTGTAGTCTTTGTTACAGAATTCTGGTTTGGCCAGTAGCAGTAATCTTCAGCTTCCTTCAGGTCTGCGAGCAGTACCTTGTAGATAGAGTCGCGGTTACAACGTGGCATATAGATGTTGTCGTTGCTGTTAGGAGTGAAGCGTGCTGGTACATCGCCCCATGCCTTTGTCAAGTCAGCATAGATTACAGCTCTCAAGGTGAGTGCCTCACCCAGCAGCTGAGCCATATTCTTGTTGTTGGCAATATCGCCATACTGACGAAGACCCTCGATAGCGAGATTGGCACGCTCGATACCCTCATAGAACTTAGCGTAAGCATTGTTGTCTGTGTTCATCTGACCATTACTTTCGCTAGTATCATAGTTTAGCAAATTCTGCTTGTCATCATTCTTGCTTGCAAATGATGGAGCTGTACCGCTAGGCACTTCAACGTCGGTGTTCAAGCCATAGTATGGCAAGAAACGACCACGGTAAGAGTTGGTCTCACCGAATGACACATGGATTGACATTACCTCAGCTTCAGCCAGAGAATAGACTGAATAGACAGAGGAACCGTCAAGGGTTGACTGTGTCGGAGCCTCCAAGTCACAAGATGTCATTCCGGCAGCCAATGCCATGGAGAATATTGATAGTTTAATATAATTTTTCATATTCGATAATTCCTCGTTAATGTTAGAAATTCAAATTAACACCCACTAAGAAGGTGCGGCTTCTTGGATAACCAGAATAGTCAACACTTGGTGTGAGCGCTGTCTTTGTGATACAGTCTGCCTCTGGGTCGAAACCTGAGTAATCTGTAAGGGTGAATACATTGTAAGCTGTTACGTAAAAGCGCAAGTTCTGGATACCTACCTTCTGTGTAAGAGTCTTAGGAATGGTATAGCCCAATGACAAGGTGTTCAAACGGAGGAATGATGCATCTTCGATAGCCCAGTCGGTGAGTACCATCTTGTTCATCCATGGTGACCACATGGTTGTATTGGCATTCAGTTCTGCCAAACGAACAGGGTCGTTGCTCAAAAGACCGGTCTCTGGATCGAGGTTGGTCCAACGCTTTCCATCTGCCATCTCTGTACTCATATTACGATATTGGTATTTACCTGTTGAGGTCCACTCAATCTTGTTGGCGTTATATACCTTGTTACCGATAGAGTAGTTGAAGTTGGCGCTGAGGTCGAATCCGTATGCATGTGCGTTGATAGAGAAACCACCGAATGCCGTAGGATTAACATCACCAATGATGGTGTTGTCTTCATCTGTAATCACATGGTCACCATTCTGATCCTTCAATTTGAGGGAACCTGGACGAATGGTACCGATTACGCTGCTACAGTCGGTTACACCGTCCTTCAATGTCCAAGTCTTGCTTGCTGCATCGTAGCCTGTAAAATCGCTTACCTCGTAACGGCCGTTACCGTCGAGCTGATAACCGCGGATCTGACCCAATGGCTGACCTACTGCAATCCAGTAGTCCTGACCAATCTCGGTAGAAGCCCAACGGGAATCCTGACCGAAGTCGTTCATGATACCAAGGCTCTTAACCTTATTCTTGTTGAAGCCAATGTTACCTGCTACGTCAATGCCCCAGTCCTTCTTCTCAATTGCGTGCCATGTGATAGAGAACTCAAGACCCTTGTTCTCGGTCTTACCCATATTACGATACTGTGTGTCGTAACCGGTACCTGATACAGGAAATTCGATAAGCAAGTCCTTTGTGGTATTGATGTATGCCTCAACGTTACCATTGATTTTACCACCGAAGAGAGTGAAGTCGAGACCCAAGTTACGGGTGATGGTTGTCTCCCACTTCAAGTTGGCATTAGCCATAGTCTTGGATGGAGCCCAATAGTTAGCGATGCCATTGACCCATGTAGTAGCCTTATTCTCGTAAGCCTGAACGAGCTGACCTACCGGGATGTTATTGTTACCTGCAGTACCGTAACTGAAACGGAGCTTCAAGTCGTCAAGCCATCCCTTTGCGCTCTGCATGAATGGCTCTGAAGAAATACGCCAAGCCAAAGCTGCTGATGGGAAGTAACCCCAACGGTTCTCCTTAGAGAACTTAGATGATGCATCGGCACGGAAGGTTGCACTCAAGAGGTAGCGATCCAAGTAGTTATAGTTGGCACGACCGAAGAATGACAACAGTTTGTCGTCTGCGCTATAAGCGTCATCAATTGTGTATGGAGTACCCTGAGAGGTCAACTTCCAAGCTGTAGTAGAGTTGTAATCTACTGGGAAGCCGTGAACCTCGTCCATATTCTCACGCTTCTTGGTAATCACGTACTCGTGACCCAACAACAAGTTAAGGCTATGATCCTTATTGTTGATCAGCTTCTTGAAATCGTAGCTGATGGTGTTGGTGTTACGGAAACGATGGCGATCGGTCTGGGTAAGACGGATTGCTGGATGATTCTGATTGTCACCTGTTGGTACGTTCTTTACATAATAGGTAGTCAGACCCCAGAAACGCTTGTCGTACTGGTTGTAGTAGTCGTAACCAAACTCTGTCTTGAACTTCAGGTTGTCGAGAACTTCCCATCCGAAAGAGCCACCCAAATTCAAGTTCTTGCGTTCCTTTTTGCGGTCGTTGTCGTAAGCAGAGGTGATAGGGTTGTAGAGGTTACCCAAGTCATCATCATCGGCACCAACTGTAGGATCCATATTGGCTACTGGCATTGGATAATAGATAACTGAGTACTTCAAGCGGCGGTCTGTATCGTAAACACCAGCAGCCTCGTTGGCACCACCACCAGTAACGTCAGTCATATCGTAACGAGCCTGGAAGTCGAGAGTTGTGCGCTTTGATGGCTTGGTGTTCAACTTCAAGCTGAAGTTGTCGCGCTTGTAGCCAGAGTTCACCATGATAGCCTTATCATTCATGTGTGCATAGCTGAATGCATACTTGATATTGTCTGAACCACCAGTGACGTTCAAGTTATGGTTGAATGTGTGGCCAGTTCTACCGTAGGTCAGATCCTGCCAGTCGTTAGTTACGCCTGTGCTATACATATCCATATCCTGGTATTCACCAAAATAATCTGTGTAAGAGCTGATCTTGCTAGGGTCGTTGTTGTTCTTCAAGAGAGCCAACTCGTACTGCCACTTCACGTAGTCACGATCGCCCAAAACGTCCTGCTTGTTGGCAAGCTTCTTCCAGCTGTAATAAGCGTTGTAACTTACGTTTACCTTACCGCTCTTACCGCTCTTGGTTGTAACGAGGATTACACCGTTAGCACCACGAGAACCATAGATAGCTGTAGAAGAAGCATCCTTCAATACTGTAATATCCTCAATTTCGTTTGCAGGAATGTTGCTGATGTCGTCAACAGGGAAACCATCGACAACGAACAATGGATCATTGCTCTGGGTGATAGAACCACCACCACGTACACGGATCTTTACAGTAGCGTCAGGAGAACCTTCACCTGTAGTAATCTGCACACCAGGCATCTTACCGGTCAAAGCCTCTGATGCATTGGCAACAGGAACAGCTGCCAAAGTCTCGCTATTAACTGTAGCTACAGAACCAGTCAAGTCCTTCTTCTTAACGGAACCATAACCGATAACAACGACATCATTGAGAGATGTTGCGTCGTCTTCGAGCTTCACGTTGATGACAGACTTGCCAGATACGTTCACTACCTGAGGTTTCATACCTACGTACGAAATCTTCAGTTTCTTACTATTGCCTTTCAGAGTGATAGTAAAGTTACCATCAATATCAGTAACGCCACCATTGCTGCCTGTACCCTCTTCGAGGACTGAAGCACCAATTACTGGTTCGCCTGTATTGTCGGTTACATTACCCTTGATCACTGTTTGCGCAAAACCATTGGCTGACATAGTCAAGGTTGCGGCAACAAGCGCAAATCTCAGATTTTTTAATTTACCAGACATACACTTATAGGTTAGATTTATACTATGTTTGTTTATTCCCTATTTGTTTTTGTTTATTCTTGTTTGTTTTTGTATCTTTTTGTAGAAAACTGGGATGCAATTCTAGGTGGGTTTATTAGACTACCTTGTAGCATTGTTAGTTTCTGTTTGCAAATGTATTAAAAATATTTGGAATACGTTTACATTTATTGGGAAAATCTTACGTAAACGTTTTCTTTTGTGCGATTTTTTATACGAAAAGCCCCAGATATCTTGCCTAAGTGCAAAATATCTGGGGCGATATAGAGTTTAGAGCCTTGTGTCGTATGATTATCTGATCACCTTATCCGTAATGACTTTGTTTCCCTTGAAAGTCATTTTTCTAAGGTAGATACCCTTTGAGGGAACACAGACTTTGTTGCCATTGAGACAAAAGTACTCTGTTTTCAACAGTTCGCTGGGAATTTCCGTCACATTTCTGATGGCAGTAGATATATAGGTAGGGTAGTATTCCTCTACAGATTCCTGTGCGTTTGTGTTTTCAGCCTTCATGATGTGTTCCACCAAAGAGTTGGCATACACCTCTATGTTGGTGTAGAAGCCCTTTGAATCCAGTGAGTAGGTGAGGGCATCTGTTGGATTGTTCGGATTCAAGCCATTTGCCTTCTCCCATTCGTTTGGAATTCCATCATTGTCGGAATCGAAATCTGCAGGGCGGGTGGATGTTTCGAAGTTATCTTCTGTATAACCCTTTACATCTGAAACGAGATCGATGATTCCCGGTGATTTCGTAGTGCTGCCTTTATAGGTGGCAGTCCCCGTTTTTGCTTCTTCCATATATCGGGCATCCACTTCGTCACGATAGAGTGATGCACCTACATAGGTGAGTACTTTGTCAAAAGCCTCTTTAGCTGTGTGGGTGGTTATGATGCCGGTAGGAGCAGGTGTTTCCATCTTGATTCTTACGCACGAAACACCGTCAATGGTTTTATGTTCTACCTGATCACCATAAAAGTTGTTGGGATCGGCTGAGTATTCCTCATTATTATAATTGTGGGTTCCGCTATCGTACTTCACGCCTTTCCAGTCTTGATTCTCTGTGACTTTTCCCTTGGTTGTTTCGGTTGTATTGCCCTTCACATAATAACGGCTCGTCATATCGAAATACTCTGGGTGATTTTTGTCTGAATTTGACTCTTCTGCCACTGTAACCTGGGTGATTCGATCTTGATTTCCACGTTCTTTGCCAGTACTTACGCTAACAGAGATTCCATCTTGGGTAGTTTTGCTGAGATTCTCACTAGGACCTGCCTTGTAGTAATTGTTCACGATATTGATTTGACCACCGCCGGGACCGCCATAGCAGGTGCCTTGTGCGTTGTACATTACACAGTTGCGGAAATCCACATTCTCTGCTTGTACTGGGTTCTCCCATTTGTAGGTATCGTAATCGTAATTGTCGGTGTAGCCCTTCCAGTCGTATCTGGCTCCATTGAAGCGAGGACCGCGATTCATCAGATGGGCTATGAAATTGTGGTGGAAACTGGCAAGCTTTCCTCCCCAGATGCCACCATATCCGTGAGCTCCCTTGCTGTGTCCTGGGTTGGTAAGACTTTCGGCTACAGTGCACCACTGCATGGTGAAGTTGTTGTTGTCATAGTAGGATGCAACCTCGTCGATACTCCAGCTGAGGGAGCAATGGTCTAGAATGATTCCCGTCTCGTGTCGTTGCCAAGTAGCATCTGCGCCATCATTGATGTTCTTTTCCTGACCACGGCGCATGCGGATGAACCGGATGATGCAGTTACTCTTAGGTTGTACGGTGAAGTATCTGAGAGTAATTCCTGGCGATGGAGCTGTCTGACCCAGTACGGTGGTGTTGGCTCCGATTGTTAGGTCAGAAGCTAGAGGAATTACTCCCGCTACATCAAATACAATGATCTTTTTCTTGCTTCCGCTGACGGCAGCACGAAAAGATCCTTCTCCTTTATCGTTGAGGTTGGTGACGTGGATGACTTCTCCACCTCTTCCTCCTGTTACGTATCTACCATGTCCTTCGGCACCTGGGAAGGCTGGAGCTAAAGCCTGCGCCTCGGTTCTGGTTTGTATTGGGTTTTGAGCCAAAGCAGCAGCACTGGTGAGTGCTGCTGCAATAGATAAGATTATTTCTTTTTTCATTTGTGTTCTGATTAATAGTAAAAACGTTGTGACTTTAAATTTGGTTTACATGGTCACTTTTTTACTTCACGCTCAATCCCTGCTGTTCCATCTCCAGGCTTGCCCAGATGAATGGACCAACGCCTTTGGCATCGTTGTCGCGGATAGGCTCGCTGATGTAATACTCGAAACTGCCATCGCGCTTGAAGTTTGGCTTCTTGACGTATGGACCAGGGCCAGGACCCAGACCGCTTACTTCGCAGCAACGTGTCAGGCTGATAGTCTTGTCTGGATTAACCTTGATAAACTCCTTGATGATTCCATTATACGCCTTGACACCGGCATCACGGAACTTCTCGCTGAGATAGCCCTTGCGATAGCCCTTCAGCAGAACGTAGGTAAACATACTGGATGCTGTACTCTCCAGGTAGTTGCGAGAATCCTTCACATCCATCACATCATACCATACGCCTGTCTTCTTATCCTGGTACTTCAGTACACTCTCCATTGCCTTGTTCAAGAGAGTAATAACTTCGCCTCGGCGTGCATAGTCTTCAGGCATAGCTTCCAGACACTCGGTCATAGCCATTACGTACCATCCCAAAGCTCTTGCCCAGGTGTGCTGGCTCTTGCCGTTCTCCTTGTCAGCCCAGAACTGCTGATGAGTCTCATCCCACGCATGTTTCCAGAGCTGGGTCTTCTCATCGTAAGTACGGTAGTCGGTCTTGATCATCTGATCTACGGCGTCGTCGAGAATCTTCTTCGCCTTCTTTGGCTTGAGGTTCTGTACGGCGTAGTTGCAGTAGAAAGGCAAGCCCATGAAGATACCATCGAGCCAAACCTGGTTGGCATAGATAGCCTTGTGCCAATATACGCCTTCCTTGGTGCGAGGCTGGTTCTGAAGCTGTTTGAAGAGTGTCTTCAATGCCAGCTCATTGCCCTTGGTAGGGAAGAGGTTCTGCATGCGGAGGATAAACTTGGCTGTGCGTACATTGTCGAGATTGAAGTCCTCGTACTTGTAGCCAGTGATATTACCCTTCTCATCTATCATCTTTGCCGGATATTCCTTCAGATATTCGATGATGCGGTCGTGATTGGCAGCGTCTCTTTTCTCCTTATAATATAAATAGGTGTCGAGCATGCCTTCCATCTCGATTCCCATTACATAGCTCCAGCGTGGTTTCTTTGGGCTGAAGTCGAGGTTGTAAGGGTGAGGGGTACGCTGCATTTCGCTATGGGTAAGCCACTCTGAGTAAGTCTGGTAAGGGCGATCTTCCTTGTTGAGTACGAGCGAACCGTTGATGATGAGGTTGTTAAACTTCACATTCTTGGTCTTGCCGGTAATCTTCACTGGCTCTTTCTGAACACCATTGAAGTTACAGTTCTTCACAGAAATATCGCTTACGTTCTCTACCTCGTTTCTACCGATGATGAGCACACCATAGTTACTCTTCTGGCATGTTACATCTTCTACGCTTACATTCTTTACGGTAGGTTCGAATCCACGGTAGCAGATTTCCTTTGGCTCATAATCGAGGTTGATTTTTACTACAGCTTCTTTGCACTGACCTACTGTAATCTTACGCATATTGATGTTCTGGATTACGCCACCGCGACAGTTATTGGTCTTGATGCGGAGAATGCGCTCAAGATGAGGTGAGTCCATCACACAGTTTTCTGCATACACGTTCTCACATCCTCCTGAAATCTCAGAGCCTATCACTACACCACCATGTCCATCTTCCATCTTGCAGTTGCGGATGATGATGTTTCTGGATGGTTGGTTCCAAAGTCTGCCATCGTTGTTACGGCCACTCTTGATGGCGATACAGTCGTCACCGGTATGGAAGAGGCTGTTCTCTATGAGTACATTCTCGCAAGCCTCAGGATCGCAGCCGTCTCCGTTTGGACCTTCATTGTAAATGGTTACACCGCTTACCGTGATGTTCTTGCAGAGTAATGGGTGGATGACCCAGAATGGTGAGTTGAGCAGCGTTACATCTTTGATGAGGATGCGCTCGCTGCGTACGAAGTTGATGAGCTGTGGGCGGAGACCCTGTCCGAGTCCGAACTTGCGCTGGTCGAACTCTACGCCGTCTTCTGCCTGCTTGAGGAGCTTGGCACGAGAACCCAGATTCTGAGCCTCCTTGGTAACTCCCTCTTTGTAGCCGAACATAGCCTTGCCATTCATTGGCCACCAGGTTTCGTTGCTTCCGCCGCCATCAATGGTTCCCTTACCGGTAATGGCGATGTCTGTAGCCTTGTATGCGTAGATGCATGGTGAGTAGTTCCAGCATGCCAGTCCTTCCCATGATGTTCGAACCAATGGATAGAGCTTGGTGTCGAATACAAAGTGGAGGGTTGCTCCCTCTTCCAGCGAAAGCTCTACATGGCTTTTCAGTTCGATAGCTCCGGTATTCCAGGTTCCTTTAGGGACAATCACCTTTCCGCCGCCTTTCTTGGATACGAGGGCGATGAGGCGGTTGATGGCTTTCTGGTTTTGAGCCGCCGGGTTGGTCACTTTAGCGCCAAATTTCGAAATGTCGTACTTCTTAGCCGTAGCTTCGAGTTTTGGCAACTGAATGCTCTGCTCAATACGCTTGTATTCTTCGTCGTTCCATCCTGATGCATAAGTACATACAGGAATGAGCAAAGCCAATAGTAATGTCTTGAATAATCGGTTCATTGCTTGTTTCAGAGATTAATGAATTAAAATATTGTTTGTTGTATTTGGTTGCAAAGATACATAAAAAAGTACTATTATCGATAGTTTTTTAGTTAAAAATTTGGCTGTTCTAACAAAAAAGTGTATCTTTGCGGTGATATTTAACATTATTAATACTTAAAATAAAGATTCGCCTATTGATTTAGACATTTACTTAATGATAAAATAAGGATTAAGAAATGAGAAAACTCAATCAAATGACAGATGAAGAATTGGCCTTGGCTTACGTCGAGGGCGACAATAAGGCTTTTGACCTATTGTTGTCCCGTTGTGAGGTAAAGCTGTTTTCTTACATCCTCTTCGTCGTACATGATGAAGAGTTGGCGAACGATATATTTCAGGAAACTTTCGTGAAGGTGATAGTCAAACTTCAAGATGGGCAATATTCGCCTAATGGTAAGTTTGTCTCATGGCTTATGCGTATAGCTCACAATGTAATAGTAGATGGCTATCGTGATGCAAAAAATATGCTTTTTGCAGACCAGCAGAACAATAATGATCTTTCCCGTCTGAAGGGAGATGCTGTAACAGATAGTTTTGTGGAAAAGGAAATCGTGCGCAACCAGGTGTTGAGCGATGTGAGACGATTGGTGGATTTCCTGCCTCCTAACCAGCGGGAACTCATCTATATGCGATTCTATCAGCAGTTGACTTTCAAGGAGATTGCTGAATTGACAAATGTGAGTATCAATACGAGTCTGGGACGTATGCGTTATGCGCTTCATAACCTACGTCGTATGGCGAAGGAGTATCATATCAGTCTGCAGCTTGACTAAACTTTCCGCCGTTTTATCAGCGGGAAGTTTAATCTGTTTGCTACTTCTATATCGTTGGTTCAGGGCATATTGGGTAATTTCAACCATACAGGTCGAAATTCTTTAGTCCTCTTCCTTTTTCAATTCTTTCAGATTGTGAATAGTTGCACAAGGATCTGAACTCTTGAAGACGTAGCTGCCACTCACCAGAACATCGGCTCCAGCCTGTACGAGTCGTGGGGCAGTTTCACCCTGTACACCACCAT
>ERZ1026866.844-NODE-844-length-17292-cov-5.744735_pt1 | contig 17292 bp, 29 predicted proteins | sample MGYA00380163_ERZ1026866 | MGnify/ENA primary metagenome ERZ1026866 (study PRJEB33269, sample SAMEA4719799) | human gut metagenome | biome: human-associated habitat; feature: organic feature; material: feces | place: Cameroon | collected 2013-10 ...
TTTCAATTCCTTGTCTTGTTTCGCTAAGTCGGAGCGAATAGCCTTGACTTGGAAGTACAACTCGACCAACAACTCGACTGATGTCGTCGATAAATCCAATTTACCGTTTTGGTCGATCTGTTCGTTTTGGATCGTCATTGTATTAAATTCCTCGTAAAAAGTCTTTATAAAAAGTTAATAAATAATTTTCTGATTTTTTGTTCTCTCTCAAGTTAGAGTACAACTTCCACTCTGCCGGTGTTGAGTACAAATGAACAATCGTCATACTTTCTGTTTGACCTGGTCGGTCGATGCGGTTACACGCCTGAGCGTACGTCTCCGCTGATGTACAAGGACCGAACCACACAATGCAACTTGCGTTGGTAAGTGTGAGTCCGTGTGACATCGTCTGCGGAATTGCCACAATCACATCAAGACTGTTGTCTTCTTTAAAACGTCCGAAAATGTCGTCTCGTCGTTTCGCAGATACGTCTCCGTCGATAATCTCAGCCTTGATCTTCCGCTCTTTACCATCCACCACAATCTTAGCTTCGGATAATTTCTTACGGATAAGTGCAGCTGTATGTTTAAACGGAGCGAATACAATCGTCTTGCCCTTATCTGCTGTAGACGCCTCGTTTCGAGCCTTTTGTATAAAGTCAATCGTCTCATTAATACGACCTGATACATCGAACTCTAACGCACGTCCGTCATCATCGTAGATACAACCTGTCGCCACCTGGATGAGCTTACCTGCGAGTACTGCAGCGTTCACTGCCGTAACCTGCATCATCTCATCTTTAACAAGTGACTCCTCCTTGAGCTTGACATAAAACGCTTTCTGTCCTTTATCAAGCTCCACTTCACGATACACGTGTACCATTGATGGTAGGTCGATACAATCTTTCTTCTTAATTGAGATTGCCGGTCTCAGCATACTAAACGCTATGTCGTGTGCCTCAGGTCTGTCTACCCATAAGAAGTCGTTGATTTTCCGTTGTACTGAATTGCGGAACTCCCAAAAACTTCTGAACTTCACATTGTGTGGTACAACCAGTGCTGCCTGTCCGTATGCGGCAATTACGCCTCTTAGGATTGGAGTCCCTGTTAAGCCCCACACGTATTTGGTATCTTTAAAGAGATTGTAGGCTTCTTTCCATCGCTTGCTCTCGTGGTTCGAGTATGAAGTAACCTCGTCGATAACCACGCAATCGTAGTTGTTCGCCTTAATCTCGTTGTGAATAACACTGATGCCCTCATAGTTAATCACGTGTACTTGTGCACCGTTCGCTGCCAACTCCACACGCTTGGCTTTCGGTCCGTGCAACTTCGTCACGGTGATGGATGGGTCAACATTGAAGAACTCATCAACCCACGTGCGTGTCAGCGTGGACAGCGGTGCGATAATTAACGCTCGCTTAATCTCTCCGATGCTTAGTAAGTACTTAATACAATGTACGACGGCTAGTGACTTACCCGTACCCATATCTGCGAAACACAATGCTCGCTTGTTGGTGGTGAGAAACGAGCAGATTTTCAGCTGGTGGACATACGGCTTATATCGACCTGGGAACGGGTAGTCTCTAATCATAGGCGACAGTACCGTTACCCCAATGTCTGCACACTTCTGCATCTGCTCAAGCTCCCACCGCACCAGTACAGCACTCGGATTGCCATTCTCATCGTACTCTGCGATAGCCGAGCGTGGGATAGACATCGCCACAAGCTTGGCCATCTTAGTACGAATTAAGAGAGCTTGGTTTTGTATGTTCTCAATGGGTCTCAGTGCCATTCTTCAACCCCAATTCTTTAAGAACTTCCTCTTTCGTCATACTACCGAACTTCGCATTAGTGGCTTGGATCGCTCCAACAACCTTACTAATTGCGTCGTCCGGTGTATTACCTACGTCATACTGTTCTGACAAGGCACTCAATTCCTCAAGCACTTTGTCACTCTCGACGTGTAAGTCGTGAGCCTCACGCATAAGAAGCTCAAGACCTTTGATAAGTAAAGCACCTTGTGTGTCCTTACCATCGTCTGTTTTCTGTGGGATGTTCATCCCTTTTAAATTATTTACCAGTGATGCCAGTCTGTTGGCGTGCACTTTCATCAGTTGGTTGTTCTTCTGCAGTAGGAACATTAGAATGTCCCCCCGAATTTCCAACACTCGTTGTTCTTCGTTCACTTAGTGCTCCATATACGCTATGCACGTAAGAAATTTGGCGTAAGCAGTCGTCTTTGGCATTGTGTGATGTAGGCCACTCGTCATTGTTTAAGCCGAAATCTTCGGCAACTTGACGGAGAGAACGTACATCACGCACTTCCCAAAAGTTGATCACGTTTTTAACTTCGTAAAAGACACGCTTAACTGCGTCATTAACGATGTCAACATCGAACGTACCGGTATTCCAAATGCGTAATTCACTGTGTTCACGCACGTCGTTGAAAAGCTCTACAATCTCAAAGAGTACATCTTTTAAAAACACATTGTCAGCATCGGTATTGTTGATAAGATTCATAAAATACTGTTGGTTCTCATTGGACCACCAGCTCAATGTTGACGGTGAGATGGTCGCTCGTTCTTGCGGAAAAAGACCAAAACGCACGTGGCGTGATAGTGCCTCATTCACTCGTCCAGTGTACGGACAAAAACAGATAAGAGCGAGCTCTAAAATATGGGCAGACGGCTTGGTGTCAAGCGTCTCTAGGTCCAACATAAAGTGGACTTGTGGTTTAATTTCCATTGTATACACTCCGAGGGGTTCGGTTTATTATTATTTACCTGCTTTCTTACTACGGTTGTAATGTACCGATGTAACCTGCAGGTTGCTACGACGGTTGCTACCGCCTTTCGATAATGGACGTTTGTGGTCCACATCTTTACCGGCAATCGCTGCATCACCAAGTTCTTTACGCATAAGGCGACGTGCCTTGTTACGTTCAGAACGGTTGCGACGTTGCTCAGGTTTACTATGGTATTCACGATACTCTTTAGCGTAGTCTCGTTGCTTAGCCATACTAAACTCCTTTTCTTTCACCAGGGTGGAAACGACAGTCCGTAATCGGACACCACGCACATAGGTTATTACGCTTGGCTGGCCACTCTCGCAGCTCAGTTGCTTGGACGATTGGAATAGATCGGTTCATCCATTTGTCTATGTACGCAGGCATTTTAGCACGTTCGAACGAAGCTTTCGCTATTGCATTGTGATTAATGAATAACAAACTCGCATCGACCTTGTTCAATTCAGGGAAGTGCAAGAACGCTAAAGCACTCATTAACTCAAGCTGTCCTACATCAGGGTAGCGGTGGCTACCTGTTTTGTAGTCGACCATCTTCGCTGCGTCACCATCTAATGCCATAAAGTCAAACTGACCTCGTATCCACACGTTCTTACCGAAGTACTCAACCTTTTTGACTTTCCAGTCCATCGCCATCTTAGTCTCCACATACTTCTTACCAGGTAAAGCCAGTAAGCCACGCACGAGTTTTTCATACTTAGCGGCTTCGTCGCTTAGTTTGTAGTTCCCCTCGTTGAGCACGAAGTTCTCTAACTCTTTGTGGATGCGGTCGCCTAGTGCGGCTGCTTCAGTTTGTACATAAGGTACAGTCTTCAAGATTTTCTCTTGGTAGTACCGGAATGGACACGTCTCATACATCTTTATTGCCGTGTATGATAAGGCTGGGTATTTAGTTGCCACGTTGTCTTATCCTTTTTCGTTCCACACATACGGGTTAATGTATGTTAAAACCACAAATAAAATACTGTATATCACATCGCTAGGTATTTTTTGTGTTATACCTTTGTGTAGAAGAGCTCCTGATATAAGTAGCATAAAAATGGCTAATACTTTTAAATACTTGTTCATCATTGTCTCCGTTTTAAAGAATCATAGTAGTCGGCCATTTTGTTCGCCCACTTCTCGAAGTCTTCCATAGTCATTCTTGTTACACTACCATCGTAATTGTATTTCATAGCCATATCAATCACTTCACCATTGTGCATACCATACGTTTTGTCGTAGTAAAAAATATGGTTGCGTATCTTAATGTACGGACGTTCTTCATTACTCATAAATCAACACCTTTACTCTTTCAAAGTACTCGCCAGTTGGTCAATAATAACGAACCCTATCGCCAAAAGCGTTTTAGGTTCTGCCTGTTGGAGACGGTTAAGAAATAATTTAGCCGCCTCTTGTTCGTTCTCTGAATACGTCGTCGCTTCATACATACGTCTCAATTTTAAAATTTGGTCATCACTGGACTTCATACGTGTTTTTAAGCTCCTGTAATTTACTCTTAGTGACTTCCTCGCACTTACCATACTGACGTCCCATCTCACACTCGCAGTCAACCACGAGACCATCTAACCACTCAGGCACGGTACGCATAGACTCCATCACATAAGAGATGGCTGGGTAGAGTTCTTTGTCTTCTACCAACAGACCCCACTCATCGTGTGTGTTGAGACTGGTCGGGTAACGCTCATTAATTTTTAATCCTTGCCACTTCATCAAAGCGAACGCTAGGTATTGACCTAAGTTTTCCGTTAATTTCGACGAGTGGATGTATACCCATTGATAACGACCCTCTTTTAGTCCCCAGTAGGCGAAGTTGTCACGCACACTGCCATCTTCATACCCACGACGACGTTTGCACAGTTTGTAATAGCTCAACCGCATACCATCGGGACCGATAATACTTGGTACCGTCTTGCCGTGAATTTGGTAGTTGCCATCGTAGAAGAACAGCTTGCCTGTTGGTCCACCAAAATAGCCACTGCCACCTGCCAGCATATGGTCGAGTACCTTACCACATAACTTCCAAAATTGAGGAAGTGCTGGGTATGAGTTACGGAACTTGGTAATGGTATCTTTCGCCTCAAATTCAGTCAGTGTTACTCCACCGACTACAGAGGCGTAGTCCATAAACGCTGCCCAACCGATGCCGTAGATACCACCTAATGATGTTACCTTACCGATGGTACGGTAGTGTGCCATCTGCTTGTCATCGGCTTTGCGTCCGGCATTAATGTCCTGCCACGGTACACCATAGATAAGTTCCGCTGTGACTGAGTAAACATCTTGGTTGTGTTTAAACGCATCAAGTAAGATCTTCTCATTGGCCATAAACGCTGTAATACGCAACTCAATCTGCGAGCTGTCAGATACGACAATCGTGTGCTTATCATCAGGAGAACTGATGGAGTCACGAAGTGCGGTCGTTTGTCCCTCTTTTCTTCCGCTGCTTAGGTTCTGCACATTGATACTCATTGAGTTGTGTATCAGCTTACCGTTAGCACTAAATCTGTGATTTTTCCCCACGTTTACAAGGTCGTACGTTGCCTCCATTAGGACATCGTTGGTTACTTCACGTTGCGTTTTTACATCACGAAGTTCAATCTCCTCGGTAGGTAAATAAACGGATACCAACTTGGCGTTCCAACGTCGTGCTTCTGATAATGTCATCTCACCCTGGTCTGTATAAACCCAATGATCTAATGTGGCTCTTACGCCATCGTAGTCAATTACTTGTTTGATGCCACTAAAGACAACACCATCGTGTGAACACCACTCTGTACCATCCCATACTAAGTCATCATTTGCGACCTTGTAAATGTGTTTCTGTATAACATCACCGTTCGTCTGCTTACAAAGGATCAATGTATCTGACGTCACACACCCGCTTAATCTGTGTGTGGCTGCACCACTAATCTTATATGGTAGTCCGAACTTCGGCTCCCACTTGGTACTGTCTATGAACCGCTGTGTACGTGAGTGTTCAATCGAGCTCGCCATCTCCATACGGGCATCGCACACCTCTCTCAACTCAGGAGATAAGTCTGCAAGCTTCAGGAAACTCTCGTCTGTTAAAGAGAACGCATAGTCTACCTTGCCTGTTTTCTCAGACACTTTCGTTGGGATAACGAACGCATACTCAATCTCCTCGTCACGGCTGTTAGCATCGAAAATATCTTGGTCGGTCACACCACCCATCGTCTTCAACAACACGCCAAACAACCGTTTAGATCGTAAGTACTCTTTCGCAGTCTCAATGTTGCCATCGAAATACTTGTCAGCAACTGGTCGCACTTTCTCAAGACGACGCTTGTCGAGGCGACGTTTCTCCTTGTGCAACACATCTGCATCAAGTGCAAGACGTGGGTACAAATAGCATCGTGACATCATATCCTGGAACTTAATCTCGTTCACCGGCAGAAGCTTAATGAAATACTTCAGTGCGGCATAACAGATTTCCGTATCGTGGATACAGTACGCACGGTAGTCTTCAAAGAACTTAATCGCATCACGTGCCACATCAACTAGGTCTTTCTTACCTTTCTTCAGTGTGCCCTTTTTCGTATAGTTTTTACTACGAAATTCAGCGATGAACTTCTCGTTGATTTCTTCCTCGTGCATATACCAACGACCATCAGGGAAACGGAACAAGCGTTTGCGAGATGCCTCGCTACGTTCTTCCCCTTTATCTTCAATCGGAATACCTGCACCTTGTAGCAACTTCGCAACCGACGCCAAGTCGTTCCCGTTGACGATAACGTTGCCACCAACGGCAGACATCATACCGAGTGTATCGAAGAAGAACGCTGGTGTATGACCGAACTTATCAATAATAATACGAGCATCGAACTTAATGTTGTGACTTGAGAGTGCTACTTGAGACCAGTCGAATGTGGCTAACACGCCTGCCATCTCTTCTTCGCCTACTACGCATTTCGTCTCTCCGTCGTTCCACTTGTAAGACATTAACATAAGTTGAGCCTTAGGACCGTTGAGATACTCTCCCATACAGACATTACTAATCGAGTGGCCATCTTCACCTTTCTCATAGTATGTCTCAAAGTCAACCGTTAATACATCCATCTAAGATACCTTTAAGAGTGTGTATGTTATCTTCATTAATAACAAGTGAGATACCGTTGGCGTCGCTGATTTTTCGAAGTTCCATCGCCTGCAGGGCAGTTAATTTATGTGATGACAGGACTGACTTCGTTTCAATCCCGAACATACGCCCATTCAAACAGCCGATGAAGTCAGGTATACCGCCTCGTGAGTACCCTTTAGACACTGGCATAAAGTACCAACACTTCTCACCGTATGCGTCTAAAATAGCTCGCACTTGTTGTTTCACCTTGCCCTCTTTCGTTTTGGCAACAGGTGTTACTTTCTTTTTAACACCCTCGCCTATACTATATCCATAGTCAGGGGTGTTGTCAACGTCTTTTTTAGAAGCCACGTAAAAATACCCAATCTTTCATATCCTCGTACAGCTTGTCGAGGTCGTTGCCACCACGTCGTATCCAGTTGTCGATGTGTACAACCATCTGCAGTTGGGCACCTGTATGACCGATGCGACCTGTGTTTCTAAACGCCCGCACTTCCAAGCTACCGTTCTCCCGCTCGCTCACAATCCCGTAGTCGTTCGGTTCATACGTCCCGTTGGCACGCTTGTTCATCAACTGACAAAACTGGTTCGGCTCACGTCCAATTAAACTACTATACATAGTGTGTATCCACGGCTCGTGCCATACATCAATAAACAGATTTTTCTGCCACTGGTGAGCGAACTTGTCCACCGTGATGTGTACGCCTACGTTGGTGGCATCAAGATCGATGAACTTATTAAAGAGTTTATCTGTTCCGATCCCACGTAGTGCGTACAGCACCTCGTTGATATTGTGCGGTCCAAGTACAATCTCGAAGCCATCAGGTACCGTGCCATCTTCTTCAATACTGAAGTTCGTTCCCCACCCACGTTCAATAAGCATTTGTCGCAATCCTGCAGCCAGGCACTTCTTCAGTTCTTGTTTGGTTAAATAATCAGTCGGTTTCAGTGAGTACTCAAGCTCAATGCCATAATTTAAGTGGTTATTTTGAGGTTGGTACTTCACCATATTGGTGTGACGTAGCATTACACCGTACGCCATCATCTTCCACGGCTCGTCCTTATATAATTTCTGAACTTCCCTGGACTTTAAAAAATTCACTTCCCTCATCTTCAGTTGTCGCAACAACAACGGCGTGAGGTTTACTGTTTCTGCACTCATATTTTGTCCTTAACTGACGCATTGGCCAGTCCGATTAGATGGGACTTCATCACCCACAAGTCTTCTTCCCATCGTTTATTTAAAACCGATATTACTTTAACGAAAACGTCTACTGGTACAGCCACAACGGTTGTGGTGGTGGCACTTCTAAGTTCAAGACGAGGGTACACCGTCGGGTGTGCATACGGTACTGCACGCCACGTGTGTCCGTCATACTGCACTTCCGTCTCAATGATCATCGCAGTGGTATGGAGTGACCACAAGTCTGCAGGATGAGCCTGTGCGTACGTCAGCACGAGCTTTTTCATCCACGTGTCATCTTCACCATTATTAATCACGAAGCTCGATTGGTCTTGCACAATACACCTCACGGTAGAATGTCTTGACGTCTGCGTAACTCATCTCAACCTGTTTAGCGATTTGGTTGAGGGGCATACCAAGTCCGATAAAGCCGATAAGTTTTTTAAACTTGGACTTATTCAAGTGACGGGTACGCAAACGCATCAGCACCGTAATCATATTGCCTAGATCTTCACAATCTTCTAACTTCATACCCACTTTGTTCGCCAGTGCCTCAATGTCACCGCCTGCATCAATCACATTAAACAGGTCAATAAGCTGTTTATTGTTGAGTTTAATCTCTGCAGGTAGTACACGAGAGAGGTTCGTATATCGTGTGATCGAGTACTCACTGAACGATGGGTAAAACTGTGTAATAGCAGGTCTTGACCAGCCCTTTTCTTTTAATCGTTTCACCGTCGTTTTCGGGTTTAAGATCGCTTGTACTAAATAAGTCATTTTATCTCCATAAAATCTACTGGTTGTGCCACGCAGACGTGTCTATTCTCCACGACCTGCACTTCTTCATTAGCCGCACACATTCCCCACTCACCACGTTGTAAGAGGAACGCATACCACTTGTATTCAGCATCCGCATTTGACTCCAACAAGTCACGGAAGCTCATTGTATTTAACGTGTCGATGCTCGGTGACGGTGTCCACATCTGTGCAGACACCACGCCAATCGAGAACCCGAACGCCAACGTGAGTAGGATGTTCTTGATCATTACATCATCTCCAGTCTGAGTTTGAGGTAGTGTTGGCAATAGGTTTTTACCAACGCAGCGGCTTCGTCCTGCAGGTCGCTGTCTTTCGCCTGGAACAGGTGTGCAAGACGACGGTGGTCAACATCAGACAACACATCTTCCTGCTCGCCATCGTTCGTCATATTCAGGCAACGGTGCATACTTAATTGGTTAAGTGCGATATTCACGGTATGCTCACCTAGTTCTTCACAGGTCTCAGCAAGGGCCTCCACACGGCAGTCCATATTGAGCATATCGAGCGGTGAGTAGTCCACATAATCTTCGAACTGCTTGCACGCCTCATTGAACGCATCTTCTGCAGCCTCATAGCCAATATATCCACAACAAGAGTCTAATAAGTCTCCAGATGCGTCTTCCACATACACAGAGTACACATTACCATTCGCCCAGTCTGTGAACGTTTGTAGATTATTGTCTACAACCAGCTCGAATGTCTCGTTAGACATCTTAGACGTCTCAACAATGGCGAAACCGACGTACCCTGAGTCCCAACGACAAGTAGGGGCTCCACGAGTATACAGCGAGCTGCTGTGTTCGTAGCGACTGATTGTGCACACGTGATAGTTCGCATTGAACCATTTTTCTGCACGGTCGAGTAGACGTTTATGCCACGGATCGAGTAGACACGCATCGTGGCTTGTGTTGAAAGGTGGGTAGTCATTGAACAACAATACGTACATCGCCATCCAGTCAATGCCCATTTCATTTACCACATCTTCACCACGTGCGTTTTTGCTATAGTGGTCTGCTACATTGCCTAGTAACTCGTACCAATCTTCCCACGCTGGTGCAGATCTTGATTTGTCACCTGTGAACACGTCGATATGGTTACGTCCCCCATAGATGTAGTACTCGATGTCATCACCGCCCAAAATATCTTCTGCGGTGTCACACACATCTTCATAGTATGCGATGTATACTGATAATCCGTTTTTTAATCGTGTTGTTTTTTCGTATCCCATTTTCAAATTCCTCATTTATTCGTTAAAACTGGTGTGTCTTCACAAATTTGTTTAAGTGTATCCTGGCTTATGCGAGCACTGCCGATAACCAAGTTTGAGTTGCACCCGTTATCCCGTAATGTAATTGTTATACGTCTTTCCGCTGAATCAGGTAGCATTACGTTCAAGTAAAGTTGCACTTTGTGATATGAAGTACTCAAATTAACCTCATCATTAGCGACCATTATCCCATCTATGTTATAAGTAATAAGGTTGTATACAATCTCCTGCATATTTGTGTCACACATCAATCCCGTTGTGTTTTTGAATACCACGCGGTCTCGGCTATTCAAAGCTATCCCAAAGTCGTTCCATATTGCGAACCCCTCTGCTGGAATTGCACTGGCACCCCAGTTTATTTTCGGTATTACAACATCATTGAATTGTGATGCTAAATCAGCTATTGCTTGGTTTGTTTGTTGTTTTGATAAATTAGTTTTGCTCATAAAGCCCCCTCACGTTTTAATCGTTCACGTTCCTTTGTAATCATCTCTTTGCCACGCTGAATAAACATATCAGCTAACTTGGCATCCAAACTTTGGATCGCACGATGCACATCAATCGGTCGCACTACCCATTCTTCTTCATAAACCCAGTTTAATCGTGCGGCTACAACGAGTGCCAACGCACGGATAAACAAGTCTTTCGCAGGCATCACTGCGATGTTATCAAACAAAGTGCGGTCATTTCGTAACTGCACCAACGCCTGATCGATGGCGTGGTCAAAGTCAAAATGCTCACCTAAAATTTCTTCATATACCTTTAGTGGCGGTGCGTAATTAATCATTTTTTTTCTCCAATTTCATTCCCACAGTTGTCATATATACGGTCAAACGCCTCTACGTACGCAGCAAACGCAACATTTGCATTACTCTCATAGAAATGACTCTCGGTAAACAACACAGAATGTGCATACCCGTCAAAGTCATTCTTATACACAAGTCCCTCAAGATAGGTATCACCATTAGTTAGTCTCGTCATCTGCAGGCGTACTGTATCGCACCCGCCTTGACGCCACTCTAAAAACTGAATCAACTCTTTACGGTCTGCACCATAGTAGTCATCATCTTTTGTTCTGACGATACGGTCCTTACTACCGTTTATCCATTCTTGAGCCCAATCAACCATTACCTGTGTTTCTTCTGCACTCAAACTAAAGTTCGGACCACTTAGCTCGAAGTTCCCCTCATCATCTGTACTAGCGTGATAACGCTGATACACCACACCATCTTCGTCCTGAATTTCAAGACGTGTTCCTAAATCAACAACTTTCATCTCAATTTCCTTTGTAAAAAATCGTATTTTTTAGTACGAAAATATCAGACTTGTCTGATATTTGCGAAATACGAAATCTAACGGTTAATTATTTCTCAATCATCGCAACGTGTATCACACCACGAACGATGCTACGTGCATACTTCTGCACACTCTCCCAGTCTTGACGACGTCCTTGATACTTATCGTCTACTGCGATAAGTTGCCACTCATTGTCGGTGATATGCCCCCACTCTTTAATGTAGATACACAACACCGTCTTGTCGCCTCGTCGTTCCCACGTTGCTTTGTAGGCAACTTTCGGCTCGTGCTGACGCAAGAACCGGCGCACAAATAAAAGACGGAATTTTTTATGCGGCATCTTATCGACCCACAATACCCACTTATCCCAAGCACCCAAGTAGCTCAACACATCGAACTCGTCGGGGCTCTCGTACAGTCGTACGAAACGTCCCTGCGGTTTATCGTATCTTCTGTCCATTAGTTCTCCCCTTGTAGCGGTAGCCGACAAGCTCTTTGTTCTTGTCATACACAGGCTCAACCTGCTTAAATTCGCCTAACCGCATTATGTTGTAGACGACCTCGTCCTTTTCTAGGCAGGCGTGATAGTCCTCGTTGTTGCGTAATGCCACACGATCCGCCACATCTTCGCCCCACGGTGTCTTGGCAAATAAAACAACACGCCCACGATCTTCACAAAAGACTGCCCATATAGGTGGCTCACGGAAGCCTATTCCTATAAGTTTATGCTTAAAGAATTTCATACCTATTCCTCGTCAGGTACTACGCCTAATGTTTTGTACATCTCATCAATGAGTTTTGGAATTAAGTACTGGTTGATTCGTCGCACCTCATTGTGGTGCTGAATTTCATCCGACAATGGGTTGGACGCATAGTGTGAACCGCCACGACCCAACACTTCTGCCGTCATCTTCAGATTGTAAATAGTCTTCACGATCTCCAAGAACTGCCAACGTTGCCGGTCGTTCTCAAACACGTCGCCTTGATCAAGTACTTCCTGCATACCCTCGTACCAGTTGACACGACGTCCGTCTTTGTTAGTGCCGAACTCGTGGTCGATGTGTGTATGGAAGTCAATGTCGCCTTTGTGTGCGTTCCATCTCTCAAGGTAGCCGAAGCCCCAGTACCACCCGCAATCCCACGTTGGGCGAACGATAAACACGTCGCCATCAAAATGCGAGCTGGTGCCGAGTTTCACGAATTTCGGATACTCACGTAATAATTTTGGTTCTTTTTCATATACTACCGACATAATTATTCTCCTAATTCCCATAAGGTTGTGTCGACGATTTTGTATGGTGACTGCCACTTGATGATCGCTTGACGCACTTCTTCTAAATCAATCATCACTAATTTCAATGACGGTAGTGGTCCTATATGGCTAACTGTAGCCATTAATGTACTCACTTTTTCTACCAGTGCCTCGTAGTTTTTACCGACAGTCAACGGTTGTGCATACTCCTTGGCACGAATTTCAAGTGGCGTTTCTTCATTGAAGTTTTCAATGCTTTTATAGTCATTGTGGATAAGTTTAGCCACATACCCAGCCTTGTATGTGTTGTCGTTGTAGCGGATTTTGATCGGGTCATCATCCACATTCATAAACAACTCAACGTTCTTTAAGAACGCACCACTGCCAACCAGGTCGCTAACCTGCAGGGTGAACATCTCAGGCAGGTCTTTTCTTAAGTTGAGTAAGTCTTTTTGTAGTTGGTTGCGTATCTCGCTCGCATCTACTGGCTCACGTGTTCTTACTAAGTCATTAGCCAGTTTGTTGTACACGTACATTAAGTCGTGTAAATAATGTAAATTAGTCATTGTCTTGTACCCACCATAGGTCTGTGTTTAAGAAATTAAAAATACCAAGCCACTTGATAACCGCCACACGCAAGTTGTCCAAGTCCTGCATATAGATGAAGACTTCATCATCGTCCATCTTGCCCTCGACATAACTAAAGATCTTGCCGAACTTGATTTGTACATCTTCTGATAAAGATGTCAACAAGCCTGCTTTTTTAAGGGCTACTTCTTCTAAATAGGTACGACCCATCTCACCGCTTTCCTTTTGGTGATTATGCAAGATCGTCGCCATATCACCTGCTGGTACACCGTGCGTGGTGAAGTTCATCGATACTTTAGGTAATGTGCTATTCATATCCTTGGCCACCAACTCCAAGTATTTAGGGAACGCCTCAAACTCACTTGGCACGACAATAAAAGGAATTTCAACTTCCTGCATTAACTTGTCAATGCGTAGTTTATATTTGTTAATTACATCAGAACTACCCGTAGTCACATCTGTAATCTCGTGTACGATGGCTTGATACATCTCAATCACACGCTCTATAGCTTTTAAGCTGTTCATTTATTTTCTCCTAAATTTCGTATTTTTTAGTACGATTTTTTAATACGTACCGTACTCATCCCACACTAACCCGTCAAACGGACGTGCCAATGAGGTCTTGTCGTCAGGTAGCGTAGTCATACACCACTCGATAATTTCTTTGCGGATCTTATCTAAATCTTCAGCCGTGAGCTTATCGTCCCACCGATACTGTAAGTGTTCTGACTGATCTAGAATAAACCAACCATAAATATAGACGAGCATATTCGCCACGGGTATCGCATCTATTTCAGTAAAAAATTTATCGTAGATACCTGTCTCGTATGCGTGAACTAGGCGTATTGCACTCCACACACCTACACTGTCCACAGCATTTTCGGCAAGGTTAGCGTATTCAAAGGCAGCCTCGACGTTGAACACATAGTCGTGTAGCTCACTACCGTACTCACCAACGGCACCGTCAAGACGCTTGTCTAGCATCTCACAAGTGCGAACGAAAATTTTGTCATTTTCAGGATTGTACTTTTCAGCCACTTGGCTAAATGTCTTCAACACTTTCATCTTCTTGCTCCTCTAACCAGTCTTGGAAATACTCGTGGTTGTCTTTTATTAAGTCATCAGCCAATACCTCAATGTCGAACACGTCGATCATTGTCTCATCACCATCAGGCTCGCCCTCATACTCTAACCACAGTTTGTAAAGCTCGGTAGTGCCTACATTAGCCGCAAGGTGTTCAGAAAATTCACCGACGACTTCGTCCACCCACTCCTGATACACTTCGTGTTCTTCGTCTTTGAGCCACTTAGCAAGATAAGAAATGTCAATCGGACTGCTCTTTAAGTCATACACACTGTACAAGTTACCGTACCCATTAAAACTAACCTTGTCATACCAACCACGTACTTCACCAAAGAACACCGCTCTGGTAAGCTCAATGCCTGTGCAAATACCGTTGTCGTTAAGTTCCTCAATGCTTTCATATATTGCATCGCCTGCACTACCGTCCGACCCAAAACAATACTCGTTCCACAAACGAACAAGTCTGTCAAAATCAAGGTTCTCTAAATAATTTTCAAATGTCATTCTGTTTTCTCCTGTTCAGAAATATCTTTTACTTCATACGTCCAACGGGGGCTGTACCCCGTCTCATCTTGCACGGTGGTGGCAATGATGGCTATGGTAAAGGTAAGCTCACCAACGCCCTCCCATCTCTTACAAAACGCATCAAGCATAGGACGATGCACCAACGCACCATCTGGTCTGAAGTTGTTTTTCGGAAAATTTACCGCACGTGTGGCGTGTAGTCGTCCTTTCTGTAAGTGGAAGACGATACACCCCTCAGGTCCCATGCACCCTGGGCAGTGAAGTCTTAAGAACTTCTCAATCTCTAGTGGATAAGCGACGTTATTTTTGTTTACATAAATGTTCTGCATATTACTAGCCCTCCAACCAACGCATAGCACGTTTATACATCCCATCAGTATCGTCTACACCTATAGGTGGCAGTGGTCTAATTTGTATGATTAGCTGTGCGTTCGTTGTTAGTATTCTGTTACATACGTAAATATGTATGTTGCCGTTACGCATACGTCTCACCTCAATCAAGAACGTGCCGTCTTTTCTTTTATAAGGTGCTAGACTTGGTAAGTTCGCCTTGCTCGGTATGTTCTTCACGAAGAACTGTATATACTTCTCATTGGTATATCTATTTGTCAGTGTTGTATACATCTCAATTTCCTTTTCTTAAAATTTCGTATTTTTAAGTACGAAAAACTCGTTTACTCGGTTTAATCGTTAATCAAATCTTCATTTCGCTCGCACTGCTCACAAGTAAGTCGCACGTGCTTACCACGAATTTTGTGCAACGTACGATACTGCTCAATCGCATCACGCTTGTTTGTTGTGCTATACATCATCGGTGGGAAGCTATACCGCCCGCACCGTGTGGACGCCTGCACTACCCACACTTTCATCTTGTTGTTCGCCACACTGCACTCCTAATCTAAATTGAAGAACGCATACAGTGCGAGCCAACATACGGACACCATAACCAGTAAGTAGAGTAGTGTCTCTGCTACATCACGGATGACGGTGGCGACCGTGTATTTCCACTTGTCTTTCTTAAATACCACACCTTGTTGTGGTCGTTTAAAGTATTTTGTGCAATTAGTAAGGTTCATCCTGTTCTCCTATCTATTGATTTTTCGTACTTAAAAATACGAAATTTTTTCTTTAACCGTTGAATAATCTCTTACCCATTAACAAATTCACGCTTACTATATATAGTTGGCGTGTATCAAGGTTAAAAACTGCTTATATAAGACGGTCAAGCCTGATAATAATCGCCTAACAAGGGCGATCCCCTATTAAGTACGGCTATTATAATAGAACATAAAACAAAAAGCAACATTATTTTTTAAAAAAGTTATTATTTTTTACTTTATTTTATAAGTTATTGAATTGTAATTGGTTTTCATTTTATAGAACGTGTTAATTGTTATTTATTAAGCGACAACGGTCAAAGAAATTGGACCGTTAAAGGTTTTTAATGTGTTAGTATAATATATTTAAGGCGAGATTAAGTTGGTAAAAAGTGGTATTGTGAGAAGTTTGTCCTCACGTTTTGGTGGTGGTTGGTATGTTGTGAGAAGTACTTTCTGACTGAAAATTTGATGTGTACAGTGAACGAATGAAAAACTACTGTATCCCACGTACCTAGTTACTCACATCGTTTTTATAAAAACTGTAGTATTAGGACTTGTTGAGGCTATTTTAGGGTATGAATCGGATGAAAGTTAAACAAAACCTACATTTGAAATTTCGGTGAAAAGTGGTCGTGTTCTGCATTTGTATGGGTGTTGTAGCGTGTAATAAAGTCTAAGTGTCTGAGATGCTTAGGTTTTTTGGTAGTTAGATTGGTTGTACAGTACATCAGTATAGGTGATGCAAGTACTGTATCGTATACAGTGACTTTTGAGAACGTTAATTAGCGAGAACGGTGCGTAGACGTGAAAATCACGTGTATAACGAGCTTAGACGACAAGGCGTGTGAGAAATGAGTTTCTAGGAAGTGTGTTGGTAGGTGATGTTGTGAGAAGTGCGTTGTCGTGGGGTGGAGGCGACGAGGCTAAGAGGCTTAGTATGTGAGAAGTGAGTTTAGACGACAGTGCATTTGAGGACGTTGTGAGAAACCGTCATAGCGGTGATAAAGTGTTGTGAGGTGTCGGTTCTCCGTATCTTAAGTTCTCAGCGGTGCAGTTTTTTCGTTTTTTGGACGGATTTAGTAAAATGCCATTAGATGGATAGGCGATCGTAAAAAACTAATGGCATTTTTTTCACGGGCATTCTAAATGGCTCATAGCGGTTACAGTGAGAAAGGGGTTCTCCGGTGATTAATATATTTAGGTTGTGTATATTTAAAAATAAGATAAACTTTTAGTAAATTAGTATAAATAAATAAAAATAATTCAATAAAATGGACAAAACAACTACCAGAAA
>ERZ1026866.849-NODE-849-length-17272-cov-5.676715_pt1 | contig 17272 bp, 32 predicted proteins | sample MGYA00380163_ERZ1026866 | MGnify/ENA primary metagenome ERZ1026866 (study PRJEB33269, sample SAMEA4719799) | human gut metagenome | biome: human-associated habitat; feature: organic feature; material: feces | place: Cameroon | collected 2013-10 ...
TATATTAAATAATCATCAATATTTTTATAGTCTTAAATCACTTAAGACTTCCAGAAACTGTAAATACTTTCAAATATGTTGTACAAAATCGGTTATATTATAACGATTTTAGTTGTACCGATAAAAAACATATTTAATGAAAGGAAAACTATAGTCTCTGGAGTTAAAAGTGATCACTGCTATTGCGGTAAGAGATTATAAAAGTTTTAGAATTATTTAGTGGTACAGAATGTATCAGTAATGCTTTTAGAGTAAGAGGACATGAATGTTACACAATTGATTGGGATGAAAAATTTCCTAGTTCATGGCATACAGACATTAGCAAAGTAACAGCGCAGGATATTCTTAAACGATTCGGACACCCAGATGTGGTATGGATTGGTACAGATTGCACTTCGTATAGCATCGCTGCAATTTCACATCATAGGCGAAAGAATCCAGAAACAGGGAATCTTGATCCAGTTAGTGATTATGCTAAGTTTTGTGACAATATGAACATTCATGTTAAAGAGTTAATCAAGGAACTAAAACCAAAGTTTTATTTCTGGGAGAACCCAAGAGCAGGTTTAAGAAAAATGGAATTCATGCAGGATATACCAAGATATACGATTACATATTGCCAGTATATGCAAAATGAACCGTGGGAAACACGTAGAATGAAACCTACAGATATCTGGACAAATCATCCAAATCCAAAGTTCAAACCACCATGTAAGAATGGTGCTGCGTGTCATCCACCTGCGCCAAGAGGTTCCAACAAATACGGAACCCAAGCATTGAAAAATGCAACATTACGATCAATGTATCCGAAAGAACTTTGTGAACATATAGTAGATATTTGCGAGGAGGAATATGGGCGAAAAGAATAGCGATTTAGACAATTTATATTTACAGTGTCAAGGTTGTGCCAATAAGTATACTTCTTTTGAGTGTGCTTTATGCGAAGACTTTGACATGTATAAAGATGAAGGCAAAGAAGGTAAAGAAGTGGAAGAATCGAATGTAATCACGATTACTAAATCAGACGATTGGCAATCTATTGAAGTCAATGAGACTAAGGTAGAAAACCATAAATTAGATGTTGATGATTTTGCAGATGTTTTAAAAGAATTGGGATTTAATGTCGATGTAGTATGGGAGAATTCGGATGATTGATGAAGACAGAGAAGAGGGAATTGCTTACTTACGGCTCGATGATATAGCAACTCCTGAAGAATGGGAATTGATAAAAAAAGCTACTAAGAATATATGCCTAGTAGAATTAGGACACGAGATTAAACTCGATAGAGGTGACTCAGATGTTTAAAATACAAGAAATTGGTAGCTCTCCAACACCTAAGAAGCCAATCACTGTGTATGCAGTCCGTGAAGAAAAAGAGAGTTATTGTGATTTTGAAACAGTTGAATTTCTTGTATACAAAGATAATAACTGGGTATGGATAAGTGGCTTGTGTTATGAACCATATAGATTAAATGGATCGTGTGAAATATAGAAGGAGAGTTAATTGTTTCAGAAATTAAAAGAGAAAATTAGAAAATGGTTACTAGAAATCCTGCAACCCGATATTGATGCCTTAAAAAATGAAATTGATGAAAGCAATACTACGTTAAAAATTGCCCAAAGCAACTGCAATAATGCAACTCGTCAGCTTAAAATTTCAATACAACAGAATGAAGAAATGAAAAAGATGTATAACAAAATCACTGATGTAGCAGCTGACGTTGGATTTCATGATGAAAATCATTCGTGGGCAGTCGTATGCGTCGAAGGCAGACCTGAATATGTAAAATTTATTCCTTTAAGCGGTGCAGATGCTAGAACTGTTATGAATTTTTTAAGACAGTTTCAGTATTCAAAGCTCATTGTTGATAGCCCACTAAGATTCAAAGATGAGCTCCAGAGATATTTCATATAAAAGGAGATTTATACAACATGACAAATAATAAACCAACAACATTGATTATCAAAGATAGAGGCAAAGGTAAAACTGCACAGTTACTCTATACGAGTGCTACAACACAATATCCAATTATTGTGCAGGACAAATTGCAGATGAAACTGCTACTGGACAAAGCAGAAGACCTTAATCTGATTATTCCAGTGTCTATGACTGTAGAAGAGTTTAGAAACAGGATAGGAAGAACATGTGACTGTGTTCTTGTTGATGAAGGATATGACTTAATTGGCAAAGCCCTTGATTCTTATTTAGGTACACATGTAGCAGCAGTTACTTTGACAGACAGAATAAAAGAATTTGCAGATAAGTAGGTGGTGAAAGTATGAAAATTTCAAGACTACAAGCAGAATGCGAATACGATAACAGCGATATGGAGGAGTTCGTAAACTGTCATCCAAAACAGATTATAAGCGAACGTATCCCAGTTCCAATTTGGGAAATCTTATATTGCTATAAAACAGCTCGTGGCAACGATAAGAGAGCAGTGAAGTATATGATTTTAGAAGAATTTTCGTGGGATATGATTGCAAATGAATTCAAAAATTATATTACTGAATTCAATGAAAAACACCCAGAAAGAAAACTATCAAATGTAGAAATTCTTGATAGCACATTTCTTGGCAAAGTATATATTCCACTTGACTAAATTTAAAAACTCAATTGTGATCAATCCCCTGTAAACAGGGTTGTATAGTGAGATGTCATGCATTACCCATGAAACATAGCGACAATGATGGCTAAAACGTAAAATCTTACGCCATGACCTAAAATAATTGGTTTCTAAGTATAAGATAAACACCTTTAACGGATGGGTAAAATCCAAAAGTTAAAGGAAGATTACAATTGAATCCAATCTATGATGGATATATTAAATTTTTAAGAGATGTGTCTGGCGAGAAATTACCAGATTTAAAAGAAGGATATTTTTGGCTTAACAGACAAATCATTAAAGGATTTGACAAGCAAGGAAATATACATAAATTTTACAAAGTTGCTGTTTCTAATGATTTAGAAGCGGTTGAAATTAAGAAACTAAAAACATATGAAAACGTACGAGATATAAACTTAGCAAGTTGGAAAGAATTAATCGACTTAAACAAAGAACATTTAATTCAAATTGAATCTGAGTCATTGAATCTAATTAAAGAAAAGATGCAGAAATACGAGAACTATACTCCGATTATTCCTGTGTCGATGGGAAAAGATTCTATGGTTACATGCCATCTTGCGAGAAGTTTATATCCTGACACAAAAGCAATATTTTATTGCAAAATTGACCGTCAAAAAACCCTTATTTTACAAGGATTTTGGACGATGCGATTTTAGGAAATTTGAGAAAAATGAAGAAAATCAAGGAAATGAGGTCATAATGATTGAAATTTTAGAAAAAGGAACACGAAAACAATGCACTTGTGAAAATTGTGGTGCGGAGTTGAGTTACGAGAAAGGTGATATAAGAAGCGGAGGAGTGAGATCGTTTAATTTAAGACTTTTAGGTGTTACACCACCAAACTATATCATCTGCCCACAGTGTAAACATCCAATCGAAGTCGAGGTAGAGAAAGATGATTAAGATTTTAAAAGATGGAACTAAACGCAAAGTAAAGTGTAATGGATGTGGTGCCAAATTAAGATTCGATGAATCTGATATTAAATCTGAACTTGTCGGACACAGCTATTACGGAGGGTATGTGGAATTCATCCTCTGTCCTCAGTGTGGTCATAAAATTCTGGTGTAAAACAACTTAGTGCATAGAAAGGTGGTGAAAAGCAGTGCACCCTAACCGATTTTTTGATGAATGCGGTATCAGAACAGGAATTGATACAGTTGAAATTTTTGATGAAGAATTGCGATCTAAATTACGTGATACACACCCAAAGAACTTTATCAAAACCAAAATAGAATTGCCAACATATGAAATCAAACTAGCATATTTTACGGCAAAAGGAAACTATAAAATTGCATACAGATATGCAGTATTGAACTCAAAAGACGAAAATGAGTATTCAGATTTTTGGCTCGACATGTTTGTGCGAGATTATAACAATGAGAATCCAGGTCATCCAATGAAAGATTGCAAAATCTTAGATATGAAATACATCGGAGACGCTGTGCTGCCGATTGGTTAGGCTTCAACCATCTGTGCTAATTACCTTTAGAATATAAAGGTTTCCACGAAGATATGATTCGACGGATCGTTGGTTAGATTATATCGCAAAAGGAATGTGATAGTGGTGTAAAAAGACACTCACCAAGTATGGCTTTACCTCACGAGAAACGAAATAAATTTTTCGTGAGGAAGTACATTTGGTTAAGAAACCTAAAAATATTGATGAATTATTGGCAACATGCCCTGCAAACAAGACAATTTGCGACAATATGATTCGGGCATGGTCAATTATAAATAGAGAAAGATACCAAAAGATTTTGTGTTCAATTTCTGGCGGTGCTGACAGTGATGTAATGTTAGACATTATCTGGAAATGTGATATACATAATAAAGTTGATTACGTGTGGTTTAATACTGGTTTAGAGTATCAGGCAACAAAAGATCATCTGAAATATCTTGAGAATAAATATGGTATTGAGATCATCCGACAGAAAGCAATCAAAGCGATTCCGTTATCGTGCAAGATTCATGGACAACCATTTATGTCTAAGCACGTCAGCGAAATGATGTATAGATTGCAAAGCCACGGATTTCAATGGGAAGATGAGTCATTTGATGATTTATATAAGAAGTATCCGAAGTGCAAATCTGCTCTTATGTGGTGGTGTGATTCACATGGTGCATTAAATAACGGCAAAAGATTAAGTAGTTTCAATATTAACTACAATAGATTTTTGAAAGAATTTATAGTTCAGAATCCACCGCAATTTAAGATTTCTGGGAAGTGCTGCAATTATGCCAAGAAAGATGTATCCCATAAACTAATTAAAGACAATGGATACGATCTAAGTATTGTCGGTGTTCGGAAAGCCGAAGGTGGAGTAAGAGCATCAAGATATAAAAGCTGCTTTGATGAAAAGATAGGGCAGTGCGATCAGTACAGACCAATTTTTTGGTATTTAGATAGCGACAAATCAGAATATTGTGCATATTTTAAGATTAGCCATTCGGATTGTTATACCAGATATGGTTTAAAAAGGACAGGCTGTTGTGGATGTCCGTTTAGCAAAAACTACCAGAATGAGCTTGATATTGTCAAACAATTTGAACCAAGAATGTATAACGGTATCTGTAATATATTCAAAGATTCTTATGAGTATACAAAACAATATAGAGAATTTGTAAAGGAGAGAAAGCTTGACATTAGATAAAGAAGATATTTATGACATTGCCAAGGCGGTCGTAAAAGTAATTGAAGATAAAGATATGATGAAGTCGGAAGAGAATGATCGTACTTCTGATGAAGTAGAGGTTCTGATGACGTTAAAACCAGGAGATACCTTTAAGGTAGCAGGGTATGAATGGATTGTATTAAATCAGACTATGTGGTCAAAAACTTGTTTCTGTATCATGAAAGATTTTTTAGACGATACAAAACCATTTGATAAACATTGCAACAACTGGAAAGGTAGTAGTCTTCGTCAAGATTTAAAGTCTATCGGATATAAAATTGAAGATAATGCTCATGATGTGTTGCAACACATGGAGCGTGATTTAATGGCGTTAGATGGAACAAGATCCAACCAAATAAGCTGTGACAAGGTTTCTTTATTGACTTTAGATGAATATAGATTATATCGCAAGTATTTAGAACATCCAGCAAAATCTAAAAGTAAAATCGGATGGGCATTATTAACTGCCTCATCAGAATATGGTACGCCATGTATTTGTGCTGTTGGTACAAAAGGAACTATTAAAGATTGCAATTGCAGCATATCTCTTGATATTCGCCCAGTATGCACATTTAAATCAAATATATTAGTAGAGAAAGTAGAATCATGAACGCAAATGATAAATTAAAGAAATGGCTCGACCATAATTATTTGGCAAGAGGAGACGAAAGAATGATTACAGATAAAACAAAATGGAATGATGCTGATTATTATGAAGAAAATTTTGAAGACATTATGTTTGATAAATTATTCTCTCACAAACGTCTCACTAATGGTGATCTTGCGAAGTTAGTAAATACTGGGAAATTAATTGTAGATCAGACAACTGTCTTTCCTCATGATCTGTATTCAAAAATTAGAACAATTGTATGTCTAAGATATAAATATTATGCAATAGAATATTGGGACTATAAAGATGGAAGTAATTGGTATCATAAACAACCATATGAAGTTAAAGAACATACAATTACAACTACTGAATGGTTACCCGTGGATCAGGATTCATAAAATAAATGTTTTGTGTACAAAAAAGATACCACCTCGACAAAGAAGTGATATCTCGTATATAAAATTACACCGTTTTCAAACTAAGTTGATTCATGTGCAAATTTATTATAGCACAGAAAGGAGAAATATGGAAGAGATTATTAAATCGGAATACGAAGATGTTTACAGAGTGGCAGACGGTGTAACTCTTCATGTGAAGAAATATGGGAAAGTGCGTGATGAAGAGACTGGTAGATATCGATGCGTTAAATTGGAAGATTTAGAAAAGCTTAAAAGCTATATTAAAGGTAAAAATTATCGGAACTGCCGTTTAAAAAGCGCAAGTGAAGACGTGTATATTGATAATGGTTTTTGGTCTGGTGATTATACATTAGTCCCCAAAGGATCTGTATTTGATAATAACTTTATAGTCAAACCAGTTAGCCCAAATCTTTATCGATATGAAATCAAAGCTACAGGGAATTCATTTAGTGGAAATGTTATTCAAATAAATAAAATGGTCAAAGATATTATGGAAGTAGTGAATCACGAAGTGTATGAAGATATTTTTACACAGTTAAATAAAATTGGAGTGTGTAATGTGGAGGGTGCTAATGAAAAAGACAGAAAGAAAAACAGTTGAAACATATTATTGTGACTTCTGCGGCTGTGAATGTACCGATGAACATTATGATGTTGCCTTGCCATTCGTAGAAACAAATGGGTATTTTAGTAGATTCTGCTCTAATAACCCAAATTCTATAGAAATCAAACAGTTATGTTTGTGTGGTGCATGTACTAAAAGAAATGCTCAGATCAATACGTTCCTTTCAAATGCAGGTCATAACAAAGTTAGTATGGAGCAAACCGTAGATAAACCATATGAGGGGTCGTACATTAGCATGATTGGAGCATTAAGGTATCAAACAATTTGCTTTAGTGAATATCACAAAATGATACTTGAATACAAGAAATAATTTAGAAGGAGTTAATAAATGAAGAAAACAGAGACAAAATATTACTGTGATTTCTGCCATAAAGAGTGTACCGACAAACATCATAAATTAATAATACCAACAATCGAACAGCTTGCAGTGAATAGTTCTGATCAGTCAGTTCTTGGTTCTTCTGAGGTAGATGTTTGCCATAGATGTGCGGAGATGGCGGCGGTTACATTAAATATGATAGCAAGACATACACAGCAATGTGAAAAGTGTAATGGTTCAATAACAAGAGACATTACCGAATACGAGAATTCATCTAGAATCAAACGGATCAAAATTACGATTGACTGCGACTATAGTAAAAAGAAACAAGAGGAATAAAATTTGACTTTGAAATAAGAACATAAAGGAGAAACAAAACTTGGCAAAAGAAAGAGCATTAGCGCATATTGAAGAAATTGCATGGATCAAACCAATCGAAGGGGCAGATAATATCGAGCTAATTGGCATCCTTGGTTGGGTGTTAATCGCAAAGATCGGTGAATTTAAAGTTGGAGATAAAGCAGTATTTGTTGAAATTGACAGCAAATGCCCAGCTGATGATGAAAGATTTGCTTTCTTAGAAAAGAAACACTACAAAGTTAAAACAATGAAACTTGGTAAATTTAAATGTTTTAGTCAGGGATTAGCATTGCCAATTACATTATTCCCAGAATTATCTGATAAGAAAATTGGCGATGATGTGACTAAAGAATTGAGAATTACATACTCTTCAGAAGAAGACCGTAAGAGAAAAACTAACAAGATTGATCCAAACGCTAAATATAAAGCTATGGCGGCAAGACATAAAGAATTTTTCTCAAAATCAATCATCAGAAAGATTATGAGATATAGCATTGGTAGAAAACTTTTATTCTTATTCTTTGGTAAGAAGAAAGATAATCCTAAGCAGTTTCCATCATGGATTGTGAAGACGGATGAAAACAGAATTGAAAATTGTCCATTTTATCTTGAATCAACAGATGAATGGATTCAGACAGAAAAAATTGATGGAACATCTTGTACATATGCTGTTGATCGGATGAAACGTGGCAAAAACAAATTCGAGTTTGTTGTATGTAGTAGAAATGTCCGACAGGCTGATAGAGATCAGGAATGTTATCATGATTCCAACATCTACTGGGAGCTTGCCGACAAATATAATATTGAAAAAGTTTTGACTGATTATGCAATTACAAATAACTATGACCGTGTTGTTTTACAGGGAGAAGGTACAGGTAGTGTACAGGGAAATCCTTATAAATTGAAAGAAAACCGTTTATTCATATTCAATTTAGTAGTTGAAGGAGTCCGTAAAGGTACACAGGAAATGGCAAAATTCTGTGATGATAACAACTTAGAACATGTGCCAATCATTAATGAACATTACAAAACGCCTGACACGATGGAAGAGATTAAACTTCAGGCAGACGGATTCAGTATTATCAATCCAAAAGTTAAAAGAGAAGGATTTGTATACAGAAGTCTTGACGGACAGCAAAGTTTCAAAAATGTCAGCAGAGAGTATCTGTTAAAACATCAAGATCAGGAAGAATAAAGGAGAATTATGAGCAAAAGAAAACCAAGACTTACATTATTGTGTGGCTTATCAGCATCTGGTAAGTCACAATACACAAGCATCGTAGCAAATAATCGCAATAGCGAATGTATTATTTTATCAACAGATACTCTTAGAGCAAATATTTGTGGAAGTGTAGAGGATCAATCCAAAAATAAAGAAGTATTTCAGACATTTCATAGTCTGATTGCCAAGTATCTTAAAAATGGAGTTGACGTTGTAGCTGAAGCAACGAATATTACTATGAAGTCAAGACGATCTATTCTTAATGTCATTAAAGGTATTGATTGTGAGAAAGTTTGTGTGGTGATCGTAAAACCAATTGGTGAATGTAAAAAAGACAACATTGATAGAGAACATCCAGTTCCAAGTTATGTAATTGATAAACAGGCAAGAAAATTCCAGATTCCATTCCTTGAAGAAGGATGGGATAAAATTGAGTTTGTTGATCACATTCACAATAAAGACAAGTATAACTATAGACTTGAAAGTACATGGGTTCCAGAAATATATAATGATTTTGACCAGAAGAATCCGTATCATATGGAATCACTTGGGAAACATATGACAGATGCTTGCTATTTTGTAAAAAATCATGGTTTACATAAAAATAAAGACTACGAAATGATTATGGCAACAAAATATCATGATATGGGTAAATTATATACTCAGACATTCGATAAAGATGGTGTAGCGCATTACTACGGACATGAAAATATTGGTGCATATATGATGTTAGTCTATGAGGTTGCAAATCAGCATTCTTTATTTGTGAATCACAATATAGGAGACATTGCTTTTTATATTAACTACCATATGTTGCCGTTCCAGTGGAAGCCCAATGGTACTAAAACAGAAACAAAATGGGCTAAACGATTTGGGGCAAAAAAGTATCACAACTTATGGGATATGCATATCGCTGATTTAATAGCATCAAAAAGGAAAGATAAAGATGCATGTACAGAGATTCTCGAAAATCGAGGACGTGATGATGAATCCTAAATATAACCCACCTCACTCAGACGCTCAGTTAAATAATCCTTGCTATTACGATTCTGAGCAGTTTGAGTTAGAAGAAGAGTTTGAACTACAAAATTATCCAGACGAAGAGGAGGATACAGATGATTAAATTACATTTATGGCAGTTTATGCTTTGCAATTTTGGAACTGTTGCAATTGGCACATTTCTTGGTGCTATGGTAGCAGGCGGATTCCTTATCCGCAAACTTGACATTGCTAGACTTCAGGAATTAATTGATGATAATGAAGCAAAGATTGAATTTCTCGAACAGGAACGAGAAGAAATTGATGATGAGATCGATGAATTAGACGATAAGTCTGATGAAGATAATGATGACATTATTACAGGCGAGGAGGACAAAGAGTAATGGAAGAACTTTCCAAAGCGGTTATCGAGTTACAGCTCTCATATGGTTTGAGTCTGCGAACAATCCAGAAAATGGTGCGTGATGTATACAAAAATACAAATGATGCACCGCCAACAGGTATTACACCTAAGACAACTAAATCAAAATCAACTAAATAAGGAGTGAATTACAACGGCTAATTTCTTACAGCGTAAAGAATATTTTGGGAAGTATCGTGTTGTAGCAGCATATAACATGGATACCAATGATTTCCCTAGAACTGATGAAGGATCAATAGATCCTAGCTTTGATGATTTGTACATAAAATGCTCATTTGGTAATCAGATATATTACTACGGAAAAGGCAAGCACAGAGGAGAATATACCCTTGTAGCCTACATTCCTTCAGTAATGAGAGGGCATAACATTATAAAGGCAATTCAAGAGATAGACGAAGATATTATCTATTATATAGAAGAAACTGATAAAGAAGTGCTATTTAGATTCGATATAAAATATCTGGACACAGTTGCCGAGTTACTGAAGGCACATAAAAGCAGAATTCGAGAAGACGGAACTTACAAATATATCTCACCTTATTCTACGAAAAACTTACCTAAAACACCCTATAAAATTCCAGATGAAGAATTGAGTGCCTACAGTAAATTAACCGCAAATTTGAAACGTGAGGAAATGTATAAAGTAGCACAGATTGCAACTAAATTCTTAAAAGAAAATATATGCTCACGCAAGTTTACATTCCAAGACTTGAAAGCCGAACAGAAAAAGATGGGATTGAAAGGCAAAAACTATATTCACGCCAAAGGATTATGGGATGAATATTGCCGATACACAGAAAACGAACTACGCAAGGAGAATTTACTATGAGTACAAATAATGTAATGATGACTAACAATGATAAAGAAACTGTAGAAAACACAGCCTTACAGAAGCAGATTAAAGAAGTGAAGCATAAACTTGATTTTGTCAAAGATGTGGACAAGCTGTTAAAGAAATATAAATTGCCAAAGGATTATCTGTATCTGGCGGCTAAAAAGTCAAGTCTTAACACAGATCGTCAGTTATATATGATCGAAGTTGAAACATTTAATGATGGTGTGTATGACGGTAATGTGACTTTAATCGTACATGGTACGGAAGATGAAGTGAAAGAACAGAAAGATCTGTTAGTTGAAAAATTAAAAGAACAGTACAAAGACGAACCAGAAATGACTTTTGAGGATTCATACTACAATGAAGTCGGATTACCTCTGATGCTTTGTGAACGATAGTTTACATACCATGATGGCGAAATATTAAATTTTGTGGAAGTTGCACAAAGAAAATGGAAAGGAAATACATATATGGGATTATTAACAGAAAGTGGATTAATGAAAGTTGCAGAATTTGAGAAAGTATCGTTTGACCAGTTTGTACAGGACTGGGAAGAAAAGTTTCACAAATATCCAGAAGAATCAATTTATGGAAATTTAAAATATCCTGCTAGAGCAACAAAGGGATCGGCAGGACATGACTTTATTGCACCAGCGGATTTTGTCGTAAGATCAGGAGATGCGGTCATTATTCCAACAGGTATGAGATGTCAAATTATCAGAGGATGGACGTTATTTATTTTTATCAGAAGTAGTCTTGGCATTAAAGCTGACGCATGGATTGGTAATGGAACTGGCGTCATTGATGAAGATTACTATTTTGCAGATAATGAAGGTCATATCTTTGTAAAAATTAAGAATTGTAACCCAAATACATTGAAAATTAAAAAGGGTGAGGCATTTTGTCAGGGTGTGTTTACGCTCTATGGAGTTGCCGATAGGGAAGAAGTTACAGAAGAAAGAACTGGCGGAATTGGAAGTACAGGTAAATAAATGAATTATTTAGCACAAACAAAAGGGCTGATCAATGCTGTGGATATGAAAGAGTATTCACAGCAACAGTCCGATGCACAATTAAGTGAAATATTTGATGACTTATATGATGACTTAGTAAATGATATATGGGAAATTTCACAGATGACTGGCAAAACAGAAACATATTGTACAACAGAGCAAATGTCTTGCGATATTGACAAATCACTTGATTCTTGTATTGCAGTATTAGAAGACTTCATGAATAAAGGATATGTCTGTATTGTGACACGCCAATATGTTGGTTATACGAGATATTACTATAAAATCTATATCAGTTGGTCAGGGCATCCACCTAATGTCCACGGATATGTAACAGTTGATGATAAAGATCAAGAGAAATTAGTATTCTCTTCATATTTAAAATAGGAGGAATTATATATGATTAAAATTGAGCACCCAGTATTTCCAAGCCCAGAACAGTGGATGTTTATTATGGAAGCAATGCGTAATCCTTATGATTCATGGAAGTTAAGCGATAGCAAGATTGGGCATACAGTTGAATATGATAAAGAACGTAACGTAGAAATTTGGCATCCATGCTTTGAAATTGGAGATGCAGATTTTAATTTGATGAAAAGACTTTCCAAAGCAGGAAAAGATCATAGAAAAACATTACGCATGATTCCTGTATTTTTACGAATTACAACCAACCATACAGTTTGGGCTGAGATTGATACATATAAGGTAGGAACTGTCAGAAATAGTTGCTCTAAAATGCATACAATCCATAAAAAAGAATTTGAAAAAGATATGTTCTCTCATGAAGGGCAGGATGCTATCGAAAACAGTGCGTCAATTGATTCTATCGAAGGATTTGATACAGTTGATGTTGAATTGGCAGAAGAGCTTAAAAAGAATGAGGCAGATAATTTGAGATTGCTGAACAAATTAAAAGACTTGTTTAACAATACAGAAGACAAGGCTGAAAGAAAAAAATATTGGAGAGCAATTATTGATAAACTCCCAATTGGTTTCAATCTTACTGCTAACATGTCTCTGAATTATGAAGTTCTGCTAAATATGTATTTCTCAAGAAATGTTCATAGAATGTTTGAATGGGAAGAATTCTGCCAGTGGATGTTAGACAATGTTCCATACTTCAAAGAACTTGTGGAACATATTCAAGGATTTAAGAAAATATCTTGAAATCCTTATTTGATGATTAATAAATAATATACAGAGAGAGTTTCTATTGTTAGATTCTCTCTCTCTTATTACAAGGAGGAATATATAATAAACAAATATATAGTACCAATATGGGAGAAAGTTACAATAACTCCAGAAGAAGCGTCAGCATATAGCAGTATCGGCATTAACACAATTTATCAGATGCTAGATGATCCAGATTGCGAATTTAAATTATATGTAGGAACTAAGAAAAGGCTTATTAAAAGGAAGGCTTTTGAAAAATATTTAGAAGATACTTATGCAATTGATAGGAATTAGAATCTAAATGTGATATATTGTAGCTGTACTATAATTTAATTTAGATTCTTTTCCAATGAATACACAAAGAAAGGATGTATAATCATGGGAAAAGATTTAAAAGGAAGAGAGCTTGGAACATACCTATCTCAGCGAAAAGATGGGCGTTATCAAGCAAGATTTACGAATCGTTTTGGAGAACGGATCGAAACAAAAAGTAAAAGTTTAAAAGAAGTAAAAGAATGGCTGAAAGAGGAGAAAGCAAAAGACGATTTAAAGGTAAATGCAAAGCATTGTACTGACACTTTTGAAGTTTGGTATTTTCGTTGGAAAAGCATAGCATTCGTTGACTTGGCACCAAATACTCAGGAACAATATGAATGGATTTATGACAATTGTATTGCACCAAGTTTGAAAAATATTATAGTTGCAGATATAACCGAATTTACATTAGATTCACTTTTTCAAACTTTGAAGAAAAAATATAGTGATAAAACTATTGATAATGCAAAAAATATCATCTCTCAAACCTTAGAAAAATGTAGAGAAGCCCATTGTATTCCATATAATCCAGTAACAATGATTAAGGTTAAAAAGAAAAAGAAAGAAGCTTTCTCAGATGAAGTGCTGGCATTAACTATCAAACAACAGCAAATGTTGTTCAATTACTTAAATGGACACTTCTATTACAATTTATATGTTTTTCTTTTAACGACTGGGTTGCGATATGGAGAAGTTGGCGCGCTTACAATCAATGATTTTGATATGCGGTCTAGGACAGTGCATATTACAAAGTCGTTGAAAAAAAATAAAATTGATGGCAAATATCAGTATTACATCGGCGATACTAAAACTCCTTCAAGTGTGAGAGAAATCCCATTAAATGATATCGCATACGAAGCTTTCCAACAGCAAATCATATTAAAGCAACGTGTAGAGAAATCCATATATGCAGATCGCCATGTGTCATCTGAATTTAAAAATTTATTATTTACCACACCATACAATACTCCAATGCCGAATCAAACACTGAATTCCGTATTAGCAAGTGCAAGAGAACAAATTAATTTTCAATTAGACGAAAAAGATTATCTTTTGCCAGTGTCTGTTCATCGATTAAGACATACTTTTGCTACAAGATGTTTTGAAGCAGGAATCCCAATGGTGGTCATTTCAAGATATCTTGGACATGCAAATGTAACGATTACCGAAAAGATTTATGTTCATCTATTACAAGACCATATTGAATCGCAAAACGATAAATTAAACGCTGCATATCCAAAACAACACATAACCAAAGAACAAATATTATTAGACATGAATTAATAAAAGGAGTCAAAAAGGAGTCAGATGTATTTCAAAGGAGTCAAAAGATGCGCCAGAAGCCTAGTAAAATCAAGCAATTTAGGACATTGAAAAATAATATATAATCTCTCTGGCTATAGGGATATCCTATAACTATAAGATAACCTTAGAGGAGTCAAAAAATGCAGTAAAAGCTTGAAATTGCTAGGAAATATGGGAAGTATGACTTCCCTCCAAGCAGTTTTGTTTGACGGACAATTTCATATAACTTCATATATTTTGATGTTTTTTAATGTCAAAAAGGAGTCAAAAAAGGAGTCAAAAATTTTTAAAGGAGTCAACTTTATAATTTGGAAAAGAATCTGAATTATAGTACAAAATTATGATTATACTAAAATATTCTTACACTACAACAATCCAAAGAATATTTTCGCATAATCATAAATCAAAACTCTCTTTACACCAAACACATGTTCGTGTTATAATATAGTCGAGGTGAAATAAAATGTACAATACAACAAACATTCCAAAAGCTACCAAACAGATCAACATTTCAGGAGACACACCACCAGACATTTGGATGTCTATGCTAGATTCTTATGGTAAGCTTCAAAAATTCCACGTCAGAGAATTACTACTACAAGGTACTAGAAAAGAAACTAACAGCGCAAGACAAGAACGTGAAGTAGAATACTATAAAAGCAGAATAGAAGTGTTGGAGAGATTCAACATTTCCACAAAGACAAAGATACTAAAATACATTCCATCATCAGGTACATGGTATATCTGCGGAGAGTATACAGACTTATTAAAATCACAGAGCTACTTAAACAGCTAAGGAGGTGTTCTAATGAACAAGTTATTTGGAGTAGAAATCGGTTCATTCTCAATTAGACACGATAAAAAAAATAATACTTACCGACCAGTAGTTGATTATAAGGGTAAGCTCTATATATTGAGAAAATTTAATAATCGTGATGAAGCAATGAAAGCATTAACAGAAGCGCAAAAGAAACTTTATGATCATGTGAGACCAGAAGTAGAAGAAGCATATATACAACAAAAAAGGAAGTTGGGAATACGATGAGAATATACGAATACAACGAAAGCGATAAAACACTCAATACAGAGTGCGGATTGTTCCATATAGGTGACACAGTACAACTTACAGAAATCGGCTCTCAGGCGCCTATAAAAACAGCCTTATATGGAGCTAGAATTGATTCTACAGAATACGTCCTTTCATTCTTTGACGAGAAATGTGGAATGCCTCTGTGCTTGTCCGAACATGAAATAGATGATATGTGTAGAGTAGAATAAATTATATTGACATGTATTATCCCAAGTGTTAATATAATTATAAAGAAAACAACCCACATATTTAATCGATCCATATTGGAATCTAAATTATATTAACGGTATTTAGATATAATAGTATCATATTGGAATCTAAAGTATACCAGTAATATTTTAGATGTAATAGTACCATAATGGAATCTAAATTATACTAATGATATTTAGATCTTTAATTGTTCCATATTGGAATCTAAATTTGGTCAGTATGATCAATCAAACAAATGGTACACACATGTGGGTTGTTTTTTATATTTAAAACTTCAATTTTATCAACCATAACACATGGTGTTTTGAAATTTATATAAGAAGAGGTATTATTACTTTTCTTTGATTAAACCGTAACATAGGATGTTTTGAAACCTATAAAAGAAATGAAATTAGTTTATTTCTTAATTTAAACCGTAACGCAAGGCGTATAACTGTCAATTCACACAGAAAAGGAGTTATACAATGTTCTATTCAGATAAAAAAGAAAGAGATAAATTTTACGAACACATGGGGTTAGGTGGTAAGATTGATGAGGAACCAGAAGCAACAGACCGAGAGAAAGTATTATGGTCTCTCGGTTTTTTGAATTGTGCTTTTCAATTAATCAGCACACGCTTAAAGAAACCATATCCAATGATTCTAACATCCATTGAACAACATGCCAATATGACATGCATGTCGAATATTCGCAAAAATGTTATGAATGAGTACCAAAAGGCTAATAGATTTATGAGACATGAATCATCGAAGCGTGTATTTCCTGGCGATAAGATTTTACACGGAATGATGCTATATGCGTTTTCATATAATGATGATCATATGAAAAGGAAAATTGCAAAAGTTGATGAAGATTATTTGAACTATATTATGGGCGCACAATACGCATCTGAGAAAGTTCCTACATGGAAGAGAAGTTATCAACCACAGGAATAAATACAAAAATACCTTAGATACTCCGAACTGGGTAGCTAACCCTGTATCTAAGGTATTTTTGCTTAATAGAAACATTTTGTATTAATAGAATACATAATGGAATTATAATATATCTCTTTT
>ERZ1026866.857-NODE-857-length-17166-cov-93.310677_pt1 | contig 17166 bp, 7 predicted proteins | sample MGYA00380163_ERZ1026866 | MGnify/ENA primary metagenome ERZ1026866 (study PRJEB33269, sample SAMEA4719799) | human gut metagenome | biome: human-associated habitat; feature: organic feature; material: feces | place: Cameroon | collected 2013-10 ...
CGCAGCTATGACAGCAAGCTGTTCAAGCAATGAGGATCTGGGAACCGCAGGTCCAAGTACTGGTACTAACGAAACTGGTGTAGGTTATGCTACTTTCACCATCAACTTGCCTTCGGTAAGTGGTTCTCGTGCTGCAGGTGATCCTACAATGGAAGAAGGAGATGAAAACGAGTATGCTGTAAAAAGTGCAACAGCCCTCATCTTCCAGAAGTATGGTGCAGATGAAGGCTCTTACAAGTTTGTTGAAAGCGTAACTTTACCTACTGCTGCTGCAGATTGGTCAGACGATACTACAGATGGTATCACAACTACCACTAAAAAGCTGGTAGCAAAGCTTACCAATGTAGATACCAAGAATCAATACAGTGTTTTGGTTTTGCTTAACAATGATAAAACTGGTGGCGTAAAGGTAGGATTGCCTACTGTAGGCCAAAGCTATAATAATTGGAACAAAAAAGTTTTGACACCTTCTGTAGCAGAATTGGCTGCTTCTGGTGACTTCTATATGGCTAATGCCCCATTGAATGGAACTGCCTCCCCAACAACTTTGGTAAATATTGACAATAGCAAGATTTATCCTACAGAGGAAAAGGCAAAAACATTAGAAAGTGCCGCAACAGTTTTTGTAGAGCGTGGTGTAGCAAAGATATCTGTTCCTCAGCCTGCAAAAAAAACAGTTAAAGATAAAGCAACAAAAGCTGATACAAAGAGTTCAGTAGAATTCAGCAATTGGGCTTTAGATATCACAAACAAGAAGACATACGCTGTTCATAATATAGATGGTTTGAGCACAGATTTCTCTGCCATTTGGACTACTCCTCGTTTCATAGGTACTAACAGCCGTGTTTATTGGGGAAAGGATCCTAACTATAATAATAAGAATCTTAAGCTAACAGATAAAGATGCAGAAAGACAGGCAGAATTCAATTTTATCACTGCTACAAGTGATATCAATCTTGACTTTGGCAAGTCTACATATTGCTTAGAGAACACCTTCAACTTGGAAAACATGTATCAGGGTCAGACAACCCGTGTTATCTTCAAGGCAAAATATGAACCTAAGGATGCTGATGGTAGCCTTGCAGATGCAGATGGAACATTCTACACCATCGGTAATATGACAACTATCCTGAAAGAAGCAGACTTAGAGACTGCAGTTAATGCTGTTGCAAATCCAGTTCTCCCAACAGGTTATACTATTGACTATACAAAATTCAAGACGGAAGAAGGCTCACATGTGATTACCTTGGCAGATATCAAGAATGCTTCTGGTACACCTCTTGTTGCCGGTACAGATTATAGCGGTAAAAAGGGTGAAGATATCGTTGCCGATATCAATACTAAACTCGGCTTGACTGATGGAGAAGGACGTGCAGAAGCGATGGTTGGTATCAATACCTATCTTAAGGGTGTTACATACTATATCGCTCGTGTTAAGCACTTCGGTGATGACAAGACTTCTTGGTCTTCTGGTTCTGCCTATGACGGACATAACGACAAGTATCTTGGCCGTTATGGTATGCTCCGTAACAACTGGTATGAATTGAATGTTGGCAACGTCTATGGTCCTGGCTACCCTGGTGTACCTCCAGTAGACCCAACTCTGCCAGATGATGAGAATGAGAAGTATCTCAGCGTCAGCGTAAAGATCCTTTCTTGGGCTAAGTGGTCACATTCATACGATTTGTAATCCATTTCACATTATTATATATAGCTCAGCCGCTCTCGCTTAGGAGCGGCTGGCTATATCGGAAGAATAAGAATCAATTTATACACTTTACTTTTTCATAAAACAGATAAGCATCATGGCAAACAAGAAGTTTAACAGTTGGATCAGGAATATATGCATGGGATGGGGCTTCATCATGGCCGGCAGCCTGCTAACAAGCTGTAACGACTTGATGCACGACGACCTGCCTCCTTGTGACATGGGTGTTGACTTGCAGTTCAAGTACGACTACAACGTGCAGCGTGCCGACATGTTCAAAGATCATGTGGGCGGCCTCAGCGTATTCGTATACGACGAGCAGGGCAACTTCATTGCTCGCCATGATGCCTATAACGATGCGGTATCACAGCCGCTCAAGGACCCTAACTATGCCATGCGAATCAATCTGGAACCGGGCAAATACAGATTCGCAACCTTCGCCTTCCAAAAGAAATACGAAGATGCACTCGCGCAGTCAGGTGCCAAATTCCAGATAGCTCTGCCACAGCAGGGTGACAACATCACCGCCCTCCATGCACGACTCGACCGCGAACAGGGCAAGGTGAACAACCAGAGCCAACCGCTCGATACACTCTGGCAAGGACTCAGCAACGAACTGGTTGAAGTAAAAGACCTGCAGGTTACACGCCATACCATCGGTCTGGTTCGTGATACCAAGCAGCTCACCATCAGCCTGCATCAGACCGACGAGCCTGCCAACATCAATGCCGATGACTTCAGTTATCAGATAACCAATGCCAACGGCGATATCAGTTACGACAACTCTCTCCTCCCCGATGAGGAGTTGACATATACCCCATATTACACCTGGACCACTGAGTTTAAGGATACCGAGGGCAATGTAAAGGAGCGCACCGCTCATGCCGCCCTCATGTTCTCCCGACTCATCTGGCATCCGGCAGCAGAAAACGACAAGAACGCCATCCTCACCATCACGAACAAGACTACAGGCGAAGAGGTGGCACGCATCAATCTTGCTGACTGTCTGGCTCAAGGCCGTGGCGCCTTCGAAGCCCGCCATTATTCAGAGCAGGAATTCCTGGACCGTGAGTACGACTACAAGCTCGACTTCTTCCTCCAGGGCAACCAGTGGAAGTATGTGCAGCTCAGCATTTCCATCCTGGATTGGAGCAAGCGCATCCAGCGTGTCGACTTATAATCGAATTCCAAATTATCGGTAGTAAGCTATCGAGATAAGAGATAAGTATAAAGAAAGGCAAAGTTATCATGAGAAGATTTCATATCTATATAGGTTTCATAGTTTGGTTGTTGACTAGTTTATTTGCAGTTAGTTGTAATGACGAGTTGGAGGGCAACGGATATACCCCCAACTCGTCAAGCAACCTGCACGTGCTGGTACCAACCGTGCTCAGTGCGAACGGCAAGGCTTTCAGCAGCAGTTTCTCTGAGGCTCCTACCTATAATGCCACGGTAGATGAATGCCAGATCTATGATCTTCGCCTCTACGCCTTTCCTGTAGATAATAACGGCAATGCTAATGGTACAGCCATCGTAGAACAGTTGACAGCCCCTATCGCTTCCAACATGCTGGATGAGCATATCGCCACCTATCAGCTGCGCATCAATCCCGGCAAGTATCATATTTATGCCGTGGCAAATATGGCTGAGGCTCTTACCAAAGCCAATATCAGCAATGAGAGTGACCTCAAGTCTGAGGTCTTGAAATATACAGATGGCATTACGGCAAATCTCCCTATCGCCACCAATATCCCGATGATATACGAACCAAAGGATATCAACGGCAATCTGCTGCCAACCGAAATTCATGCGGCTGGTGATAAGTACACCACGGTGGCAGCCAACCTGAAGTTTACTTGCGTAAAAGTAAAGCTCAACCTGCTCTTCGACCCTGCAGCTGAAGGCTCTTCATTCAATGGCAAGAGCTATAGCATCAAGGATATTCTGGCTCAAAAGCTTTCTCCTAGCACCACGCTGAGTTGGGATGGAGCATTTAGCAAGTCAGCCTCTAGTGTTAGCCAAGATTATGCCAATGGTTTTGAAAGTAAAGTTTATGCTACTTCTTCTGAGGCAAGCAATAAGGGTGGTTATTATAAGGAGGGAGACTGGACAGAGGTTGCTGCCAATGCCAATGTGAATGATAAGGACATCATCACCCTTGTCCCTGGTGCTACTCCTACAGCTGCTCCACAGAATCCCGCAGCTAAGTGGCTCTTCCAAGGCACATACTATCTGCCGGAGAGATACATCGCCGATGCTTCCCAGCAGTCACGACTGGCTATTGAAGGAAGCATCGATAGAAAAATCGACAACAAGTATATCATTCCATTAGGTCACAAGCAGAATGAAAGTTCTACTACAGAGCTTCCAACCTTCCCTCGTGGCACCTACTACGAAATTATCGGCAACATCAAGAGTCTGGGAAACGCAACCCTCGACTGTAATGTGAGCGTAAAGGACTGGCAACCTATTCATATAGATGCCGACTTCAACCATACTACCCTCTGGGTAAGTAAGACGAAGGCGAGCGTAACATCTACCACGACAGACTCCATCGACTATGTGTCGAACGTAATGCTGACAGAGGCAGATTTCGGTTGCGATGAAAAGGTAACAACATCCAGTGGTGAGAAAGAAATTGTGTTGACCAAGCTAGATGCAGCGAATCATAGAATCACATTCAACATCAACAAGGACATTCTGTTCTCCGAATATAAAGGAAAATACAGTGGTACGGCAAAGGTTTGGATTAAGGCTGGCAACATCAAGAAGTATCTCGATGTAGCCTATGATGCCTCTCCTTATTTTGAGGTAAATCCACAGGAAGTAACCATCTATTGGGGTAGCGACAACAATACCAAAGTGGTACAGTTTAAGACCAACCTCGGCGGTTTGGCTTTCACCAATAACGAAACCTCTTCCACCGTAGGTAAGTCAACCATTCAGGCATCTTGTGAGACTTCTGATACTCCAGAAGGAACCTTCAAGATTGTGGCAACCAGTGACCCTGTTACCACGACAGTACATTACCTCACTGTGCAGCCAAAGGAATCTGCAGAAGGCTTCAAGAAGATAATCAAGGTAACGGTAAAGCCTGCCGTAGGTAACTATCGTATCAACTTCCGTGCCATCAACGACCGCTCACATTATACTGGAGGTAATGGAACTGATAATTATGAGGGTACACCTGATGAAAAAAAGGAAGAGACTTATAATGGGGAAAAAGGAAATACCAACTGGGCAGATGGATGGTATGAATATTCGTGGTGTAATAACAACAAAATTTACACACCTCAACCAGACAATCATTATGTCTATGTCTATACCCAGATCGGTGAGACAACCGGAACTGTAGCCAACTCTCCTGTTTGGAAATTTACAGGACACTGGCCTGGTGATAAAATGGCTGCGGATTATACGAACGTGGGGTGGTATTACAAGGACTTCCAAGAGGATGCCAAGTCGAAATCTACAGATCATGGTGCTTCGGGACAAAGGACCATCAAACCTGGTGAAACATTGGTTATATTCAGTAACAATACCAATCAGGGGGAAGGTTATACGCTTCATCGTTGCCTTCATCACTTGGAGCCGGGTATTCCTCTCTTCGACTATGAGGATAAAGAGGGTTGGATTGTCTATGATCCTACATCAGATCCTACTTGGAACATATATGATGACATGCCAACTATTGAGAACATCGACTTTACCATTTACACCAAATTCCAGACTTATGGATGGTTTAAGGTCTATGGTATTGCCCAACTAAAAAATAACAGTAGCGATAGAGAACAATTCACCATTTTCGACAAAAATAAAAAAAGTTGGAGTTGCATAGATCTCGGCAATAGTTGGTATAAGACTGTGATTACCCTCAAGGCTGTTAAGGGAGACCACGAGAAGGACATCAGAATTATGACTGCTGATCAAATCTCTGACGATAAATCCATTCTCCTTTTCAATGGCAACAGCTATGAGAAGTATGACGACACAGGCTATTACGATGGCACTTCTTGGCACGCAGGCAAGCCATTCTGATGTGAAATAAATAAGATTAGTATCAGATTTGAACACTGTTATAAATCAGTTTAAGCAATGAAGAAGATCAAACATTTAATGATATGGATAGGATTGCTCCTAAGCCTTGTTTCCTGCAAGGATACGATGGAGGCTATCGGACTCGGCGGGGATGAAATCCCTGCCGAGGGACTTGTCTTGACCCTTCAATTGACCAACTTCACCAAGCAACAGATTGGTACAAGAGCGGGGGCCTCGGAGACATTCAATTCGCTCTGCGCTGTGTTCTATGGAGATAATAACGAATACTTAGGCAAGGCAGATTGCTCTTCTACCTTAAAACAGCAGCCTGATGGCAGCAGCTACAAGGTAAAGATAACCAATGTACCTGCTGGTACCAAGAATGTACATCTTGTAGCCAATGCCAGCGACATGACGGTGAGCGAGGCACAAGACTTGCAGTCTCTCACTGATGCTAAGAAGAGAGACCCTCAGCTTGATGCCCCTATCTGCTGGGGTGAAATTTCTATAGATAAACTTTTGGAAGCTAATCCTTCTGTGCCGATGTTGCGCCAATGCGCCAAGATTAGTTTGGAGATAGACAAAGGCATCCAGAGTTATTTCACCAATGCAGGCTTGTACGTCTATAACATGGCAACCAAGGCAGCCATAGCTCCTGCCAATTATATTGAGCCTACGACCGATGACTTGGCAGAATCTACCGTTCTCAGAACGGAAGACAACCCATTGGGCGGCGGTACCGCAACCACCGTGGCAGTAAATGAAACTTCCGCAGGCAAGGCAATGGTGATCATCAAGGCGAAATATAAGAAAAGCGAAGAAGAAGATTATAGAGAAGGATATTATAAGGTGGCACTCTACAAGGTTGCCAACAAGACAACCCAATATGCCTTGCTCCGCAACCACCATTATACCATCAAGGTAACCAAGGTAAACGACTATGGCTTCTCTACGATTGATGAGGCTAAGAAGAGTCAGCCAGAGAATAGACTGGAAGTAGAGGTGCGGGACGATAATCCTGAAATCACCAGAATGATAGCTTGCAAAGACTATGAACTGGGAGTGAGCGATTGTCCGGAGATAAATGCAAACACAACAGAGGCTACCGTAACCATTGTTACTACCTTGCCAAAGGCAACGAGTAGTGATGGTGCGCTATATAGTGTCAAGAGAAATAATTCTTGGATAACCGCTTGTCAGCAAGAGACCGAGAATGATATATCAGAGACAAGCAGATCTTCTAAAGGCAAGAAATATACCTTGAAGCTTACGCTTGCAAAGAATAACCAATCAGAGAATCCACGTACAGGAACCATCACCGTTACTTCTGGCGACCTTTCTCTGGATATAACCATCAAGCAGGCTGGTTTCGACTTTAGAAGAGATGATCCTGAGAGACCCGTTACCATGCAGTATAATAACTCCACCCGAGCTGCCAACTATTTCAAATGGTTGGACGAGGATGTGCAAGGCATCACTCCTGAAGAAATGCAAGGGGCTGTGAGAAATGATGGTTTGCATTTCTGCGTGGGAACAGCCAATATCACATATCTTATCCCTAAACTTGATGGTGATAAGATTACAAACACGGATAATAGAATCAATGTGAAAGAAGATAATGGCAATTGGAAGGTAAGCCTTACCAATACTACGGCAAACGAAGATTTGTGGAAGTCTTCATTTATCATCACCAACAAGGCTGGCATCGAGATCACTTATCCTGTTTATCATACTGGTATCTTCCATAAGATAGATGAGTCTTCCAAGATATATACTGATTATCAGCTGACAGAAAACGGGGATAACACGAAGAAGGTGAAGGGCTGGTTCTATTATGGTGTGGTAAAGGTAGAGGGAAAGAAGACCGATGAAACCACCACTACTTATTATATGTTAGACCGCAACCTAGGTGCATCCAACAATGGTTACTATGCCCCAGATGTGGTGGCACTGGAAAAGAACAAGAAAGCCATTGGTGGCTATTTCTGTATCTCTGAAAAAAAGAGCACCAGCGATGCCTCTCAGGATCTCTCCAGCGCCTTGGCACCAGAAGGCTATACCATTCCAACTGATGCCGTGTTCGAAGAATTAGTTAATGCAGGCAATCTGGAGGTGGTACCACAGTCCACATCGTTAGGAGAAACCTACAACTGCGTGCGTATCAAGACGGTGGATTCCGAGTTGCCATACATCTATCTGCCTATGGGTGGATTCTTGGAGGGCGAGAGCCATAAGAACCCTATCCATGTGAATCTCTGGACCAAGACTTTGCTGTCAGGTACGCAGGGCTTCAGTGCCGATAGTCCTGAATATGGTTTCTGGTATAGATACTTTGATGTTTACAACAAGAGGATAGGATTATCCAATATGAGATTCGTGAGTGGTAGCAACGGCATAAACAATGGCCGCTACAAGGCGATGCCAATACGCCTGATTCTGGAATAAACGAAAGCGAATTATGATACTAGCGTACTAATCAACCTGCAGAGAGATAAAAAGGTGGATTTTCAGCAGAAAATCCACCTTTTACACTATATTCTCCGTTTTGTCCACCTCTTTTCCGTATATTTTGTGTACTTTTGCAGCTATGTATGAATCGCAGCAGAAAGTAACTTCCAAAAGCTGCAGCTTCATGCTACCAGCAAATAACAAGCAACAAAATAAAAACAAGCTTGAAAATAAACAATTAATGACAATGAATAAGAAAAGACAGTTTTTGCTTTCGGCTGTGCTCGCCACAACGCTGGCTGCCAACGCCCAAGTAACCATCCATGTAGATGCCTCAAATCCGGGCATCAAGGTTTCTCCTAATTTATATGGTATCTTCTTCGAGGATATCAACCATGCTGCAGACGGCGGACTCTATGCCGAACTCATCAGCAACCGCTCTTTCGAGGATGACGACAAGAACATCCCTACCTGGAAGACTGCGGCTCAGGAAGGTGCCAAGATCCAGGCACAACTCATCAACAAGGGTTTGCTCAACAAGGCACAGGGCAAGGCTCTCCAGCTTACCATTGCGGCAAAGCCAGCAGCCACAGCCTCTCTCATCAACGAAGGCTTTTGGGGCATCAATGCCGTACAGGGCAGAACCTACAAGCTCTCTTTCTGGGCAAAGGGTAGCTACAAGGGCGGATTGAAGGCACGACTCACCAACGCCAAGGGCGACAAGGTGTATGCAGAAACTGCACTCAATGCCAAGGTAGGCAAGAAGTGGACCAAATATACAGCTGAACTTACAGCCAATGCCAACGATGCAAAGGCACAGTTTGAACTCGTAGCCGACGGCAAGGGTACCATCGTTCTCGACGTGGTAAGCCTCTTCCCTCCTACTTTCAAGAATCGTGAAAATGGCTTGCGCCCTGATTTGGCTCAGCTTCTCTATAACATCCATCCTAAGTTCGTCCGCTTCCCAGGCGGTTGCTACGTAGAGGGACAGGAGTCTCCTGAGAATGCATTCCACTGGGAGAAGACCATCGGTCCTATCGAGGAGCGTCCGGGCCATAAGAACGTAAACTGGCGCTACCGTACCAGCGACGGTATGGGATTCGATGAGTATCTGCAGCTTGCCGAGGATCTGAACGCCAAGCCTCTCTATGTTGTAAACGTAGGTTTGTGGCACGGCGGTATGACTCCTGTGGATAGCATCCAGCCTTGGATTGACGAGTGCATGAATGCCCTGGAGTATGCCAACGGTCCTGTTACCTCTAAATATGGTGCGCTGCGTGCCAAGAACGGTCATCCGGAACCATACAACATCGAATATCTGGAGATTGGTAATGAGAACAACCAGCCAAACCCTCGCCATCAGAGCGACCATTACTACGAGCGCTTCAAGAAGTTCAAGGATGCCGTATTGGCGAAATATCCTAAGATGCACCTCATCGGTAACGTGGTGGCTTGGGGCGATGACAACCCTAAGTGGAAAAGCAACGAGAGCGTGGAATTGCTCGATGAGCACTACTACAGAAACCCTGCCTGGTTTGCCGAGAACTTCAACAAGTATGATAACTACGACCGCAAGGGCAGCGAGATTTATGTAGGCGAATATGCCGTAACCCAGGGCTTCGGCAATATGGGTTCGCTCGATGCAGCACTCGGTGAGGCTGTCTATATGATGGGCATCGAGAACAATTCTGATATTGTGACCATGGCATCCTACGCTCCTATCTTCGCCAACCTCAACAACCGTATGTGGGCACCGGATATGATTCAGTATACATCTGATAAGGTATTCGGAACTCCATCTTACTACGTTCAGAACGTGATGGCGAACAACATCGGTACCCGTGTATTGAAGGTGAACCAGGAGAATCCATACAAATATGAGCAGACTCAGGTGAAGCCAGCTATCTGCCGTGTAGGTATGGGAACATGGGGCACTCAGGTTTCTTTTGAGGACAAGGGCTACAGCGATGAGAACGGAAAGGCGCTGCCGATGACCTTGCAGGAGTTGCCTACCGATATCCGTGGACAGTGGAAGACTGAGGGTAGCCTCATCAAGCAGACCAGCAACGAGGAAAGCTGCATCCGTCTGAACCCAGGCGAGATTACCAGCAACGGTTATATATATAAGGTACGCGCGAAGAAGGATGCCGGCAACGAGGGTTTCCTCATCATCTTCAACTACGTGGATAAGAACAACTACTGCTGGTTGAACCTTGGTGGCTGGAACAACACCCAGCACGGTGTGGAGTCTATCGTGAATGGTGCCAAGAGTCAGGTGGCTACCTGCCCAGGCAAGATTGAAACCGGCAAGTGGTACGATATCGAGCTGAAGGTAGTGGGCGACAGCATCTTCGCCAAGTTGGATGGCAAGGAGGTATTCGCCACCAAGCTGAAGGGCAACACCCTTCCTGGTATCTTCTCTACAGCCACCCTCGATGAGCAGACGGGCGAGGTAATCCTGAAGATTGCCAACACCAGCACCGAGCACACCACAGCGAAGATTAATCTTCAGGGCAAGGAAATCAAGAATGGCAAGCTCATTCGCCTTTCTGCCAAGAACGGTCTGGAGGAGAACACCATCGACAATCCTACCAACATCTATCCTGTAGAAAACTACGTAACTACAGAGAAGAATGGTGCCACAGTAGAGATTCCAGCTAGCTCTCTGAACATCATCAGATTGAAGTAAGCAACAAGATTAAAACAACAAACTACATCCAGGGCATCAGCCCTGGATATACTCGATATATATTGATACATTTTTTGAATAGTTGATAGATAGTTAGTTAGAAATGAAGAAGGCGGCAACCTGCGTGATGCAGATTGCCGCCATTTGTTTTATGATTATCTATTATCTTTTATCCGAAAGCATAATTGATGAGCAGGAAGACGCTCAGGATATAGAGCGTAGGATTCAGATCCTTGAACTTACCCACCATCATCTTGATGAGCACATAACTCAGGATGCCGAGGCAGATGCCATCGGCGATGCTGTAGCAGAGCACCATCGTAATCATCGTGATGAAGGCAGGGAATGACTCGGAAATATCCTCCAACTCAATCTTCTTGAACGAATCAATCATCAATACACCCACCATTACCAGGGCACCACTGGTGGCAGCACTCGGAATCAGCAGGAAGATAGGAGCTAAAAAGATGCTCAGGACAAACATCAAACCCACAAAGAAAGATGTCAAACCCGACTTTCCACCCTCGGCAACTCCCGAAGCACTCTCCACATAAGTGGTAATGGTAGAGCTACCCAGCAGGGCACCGGCTGTGGTACCGATGGCATCACTCATCATCGCCTCCTTCACACCAGGAATCTCACCCTTCTCATTCTCCTTGATACCCAACTTGGAAACCAGTCCCAACACTGTTCCGATGGTATCGAAGATGTTGACAAGCAACAGGGAGAATACCACCATGAACATCTTAGGAGTAAAGAAGCCGGTGAAATCGAACTGGCAGAAGATAGGAGCAATGCTGTGAGGGGTAGATACCGGCATCCAGTTGTCAGAGAACTGGGTTACGCCCATCGGAATACCAATCAATGTAGAGATGATGATGGCGATAAACAGGGAGCCCTTCACTCTTCTCGCCATCAGACAGCCACAGAGCAGGATGCTGATGAGACCTAGGATACTGACTGGTGTAAACTTGCCGAGCTGCACGAAAGTATCCGCATTGGCAGTAATGATGCCCGCATTCTTCAAACCGATAAAGGCGATAAACATACCGATACCTGCCGAAATGGCGAATCGGAGGTTCTTCGGAATACACTCCAATATCTTATCGCGGATATTGAGGAAGGTGATGGCTAGGAAGATGATACCCTCTACGAGCAATACCGCCAAAGCCTGCTGCCAGGTCAAGCCCATCGCCTGACAAAGGGTGAAGGCGAAGAAGGCATTCAGTCCCATGCTGGGAGCTTGGGCAAAAGGCAGCTTTGCCATGAAAGCCAGCAGGAAGGTGGCAATGGCAGAAGCGATGGCTGTGGCTGTAAAGAGAGCGCCCTTGTCCATGCCTGTGGTGGCAAGGATGGTAGGGTTTACTGCCAGGATGTAACACATGGTCAAGAAGGTGGTCATACCAGCTATCAACTCAGTCTTAACCGTAGTAGTCTTCGGGTCAAAGCCCAATAATGCTTTTAATTTATTCATTTCTTATATTGCGATTGATTTTTCTCTATTTTCTTTATTTCCTCTATTTTATTCTTTTTTTCTCTATTTTCTCTATTAACTCTATTTTTCTCTATTTTATTTTCCCCATTTCCACAACCCAGTCGCGTTATTTTTCGGAGCGCACAAAAATAAGAAAAAAATAATGAAGAACGCCTTATTTTACATAAACAAATCATCCAGAGTTACTGATGCCTTGAATATATCGGAATAGTCATTACCCACCAGTTCTGCTATTTCCTTTTTTCTACCTATAATTTCACACATAATCATACCCAATTGGTTCGCTGCAAATATACAACTAATTTCGGAAATAGCGAAAGAAAATAGCGTTTATTTCGCTACGAAACCGTTTTTTTATCGCTCGTAGCGGAATAAACACTATTTTAACCCGGTTTTAACACTTCAATTCTATACTCATAGAAATCTAATCATAAACCGATAAAGATTGGTGAACTTCCAAAAAACTTTTATTACCAATAAAAAAGTTCTTATCCATAGTAGAAAGTTATGTTCAAAAGCTCCGAACTTATGTTCAAAAGCTTTGAACTTAAGTTCAAAGGCTTTGAATACACATTCAAAGGTTATGAATATAACTTTCTACTATGGATAAGAACTTTTTTTATTCCAATGTCAACCATCCATCATTAGACCAGTTGATTTTCTTCTGAACCAGGATGCTGGCACCATTCTTCGGCACACTGTAACCATGGCAGAAGAAGTAATCGCCATCAGGGAAGGAGTAGGCTGAGCAATGACCCATCGCCTCATATTCCTTCTTGTCGCCTTCCAGCAGCAAGGTGCCACCGCCATTGCGCATATCCCTGCCCTCCTTATCCAGATAAGGACCAGCCACCTTCTTGCTCCTGCCCACGGCAACACGATAGTTGCTCTTGATGCCACGGCAACAGTAATCCCAACTTACGAAGAGATAGTAATAACCACCATGCTTCATGATGAAAGGAGCCTCGATGGCATTGGTGCCGGCAAACTTAGAGGTAGGATTCGGCTCTGCCGATACATCGCCCACGGCATGACGGCGGGCAATGGTCTGAGGCTTGGCACCCTTCTTGACATGCATCGTCTTCTTATCCAACTTAATCATCTGGATACCATCCCAGAAGGATCCCCAGGTCATCCAGGGATTTCCCTTCTCATCAACGATGAAATTCGGATCGATGGCATTCCAGTTGTCTCTATCACCCTTAGAGGCAACGAGGCAGCCCTCATCCTTCCATCCATCCTTATCAGATAAGGAGGTATTGCTCAGCAAACCGATGGCAGAAGTATTCTTGCCAAAAGTGGAACAGGAATAAGCCAAATACCATTTGTTCTTGAATCGAATCACATCCGGAGCCCAGATATGGGTTTCAAAGCCCGGCACACTATCATGAGTCCAAGCGGGAATTTCATGATTCTTCAGCACGCCTTCCCTACTTAAAGTCCAATACTTGCGGTCAGTGGATGTCATCTGCGTGATGCCATGTCCCGTGCAGTAGAGATAGTACTTACCATTCTCATACGCCATCACAGGGTCGTGTACCATCGGTGTATCCACCACAATAGGTTTCTGGGGATCCAGCTGCGCCTTCATTTCGGCATTCGCGTTAACAGCCGCCTTCATTTCACTACCCCCTTTTACAACAGGAGCAGCAAAGATCATTGCTGCTCCCAATAGTATTATAGATATCTTCATTTGATCTTTTATATGATTCAAATATAAGAGATTTACTTGTTCACGAATTTTCTGCCGTTTACAACAACTACACCCTTGTAGCTCTTGTCCACCTGCTGACCAGCCAGGTTGTACCACTTACCATCTGCCTGCTTCTTCTGGATGATAATCGGTGCTGCGATACCTGTATCTACAAGACTAGAGCCATCGATGTAAGAGCCCTCGTTTACGAAGAACAGGTTAAGCTGGCTAGGCTTGCTGGCGATGGTGGTTGAGAATGAGTAGTTATATACCTTCTTGCTGGCAGTTGTGATTGTGGCTGTCATCTTGAAGGCACCATTAGCGGCATACTCCACAGTCATGTCAACCAAAGACCCGTTCATATCATTCTTGAAGGTATCCCAAACATAATTGCTTACACACCCAGTGTTAGAATTGGTGGTATTGTTCCAATTATCACAACGGATACCGAAATACTCGGTATAGCCAGTCACACCATGTGTCTTGTTGGCACCATACAAAGCCCAGTTGCACCAGTTGTTTGTGGCATTACTATAGTTATAGAACTTAAACTGAGCCTTCTTACCAGCCTGCAACTTATAATCTGCCGAGAAATTGGTCCACCATGCAGAAGTTGTATTCTTCTGTTCAGACACAGGATAATAAACCGGAGTACTTTCCTCAGCATCAGCATCGATATTCAGGGTATAATCCTTTACATACTCATAGTTGTCCTTGCTGATGGTCATGGTCAGGGTGACCTTGCCTTTACCCTTCACCTTGCCCTCATCGGTCAAGATAGAAGTATCGCTCGACTTCCAGGAAATATTCGCACCCATCTTGCCCTGGACAGGCAAAGTAGGAGCCGCATTCAGGGTGGCACCATCAGAGAATGGCAATGTCATCCTGCTGAGGGTGTACTTAATGGCTGCCTTGGCATCTGCCTTTACAGCCCAAACCTCCTGCTGATAGGTGAAGTTACTCTGTCCCATGGCCAGGCTTCCGCTTGATGATGAAAGAGCAGAGATGGCAATGGCTGGGATATTGGTATAGTCTACAGTCTGCTTCACCAACACACCACGATAGACTACATTATTGATAGTCAAGTGGATGTAATCAGTACCTGCCGTACGCTTCCAGGTTCCCTTCTCAGCGCCAGTGATGGTTCCATCGGCATTGAGGGTGATGTTGACTGGAGTCTCGAAAGCCTTTGCCTTGGTATTCTGACCATACTGATGACGCATAAACTGATAGTCGCCTGCGATATCGGAATCTGCGATAGATGCCTTGGAAGCAATCGCCTCATCGGTAATGGTCTCACCATCAAACTCGAATGGAGCTGCCATCAACCAGCCCTCATCGTTGAGGAAGAGCTGATGAACACGCACCTGATGGCCTTCGCCACCATTGCTGAAACGGGTGTGATAAACCACGAAAGAACGATTCTGCTTGTCAACGAACGCAGAGTTGTGACCCTGTGCAATCTCAGCACCGCTCATCGCATCCCACTGGTAACCGCCAAAGAGCAATACGCCACGGTTGTCGGCAGTGGTAGAACTATAGTTCATCTTATAGCTCTTAAAGAGAGCAGATGTGCCATAGCAATCTACGTAAGGTCCGTCAGGATTCTCAGAACGGAAGATGCGCATCTGATAACCGCCATCGCTGGTCAAGCCACCATAACTCATGAAGAGGAAGTAGAACTTGCCAATCTTCTGAATATAGCTTGCCTCGCCCGATACATAATATCCACCCGCAATCTTCTTACCGAAGTAAGGGTCGCTGGTACAGTTGGCACTGGCAGCACCCGGAGTGGTGACCTTGCCATTCACCTCATAAGGGAAGGTGTAGGTATAGTCGCGGAGACCATTGGTCTTATCCAACTTAATCATAAAGATACCACCCGACCATGAGCCATAGCTCATCCAGAGATTGTCGTTGTCATCATAAAAGACACATGGGTCGATGCAGTTTGGCCAATAAGTTCCCCAACTCTTGCCTATCTTATAACGGGTAGGAAGAGTGGTTTCGCCAGTGGCGATGGCAAAGTCGGTATGCTTCCAGTCATCCGCAGCAGCGTATGAGTTGTGAGCGTATGAGCCCTGGAAACCGGAGAAGACCACCGGACCCTGATAAACCCAAGGTCCCTCAACTTTATCAGCAACAAAGCATACGATGGAAGAGCACCAGTTGGCACCATTCAGACTCATATACATGCACCATTTCTTCATGGTCTTGTTATATACGATGTCTGGTGCCCACTGATTGCCCTGCACGTTATTGCCCTTAAACTGCCAGCCATGGGCATTGAAGTTACCGAACTTCACGTTCTCGCCCTTGCTGTTCTTCACCTCTGTGATGAGATGAGAAGCATAAGCATTGGCATAGTTGACCAAGGTGCCCTGCTTGTTGGCAAAGAGACTGTTTACATTGCCTGTAGCCTCCTCGCCCGCCTTGAATATGGACCATTCCTGGTAGTTTTTGGCAGCAGTAGTCTTGCCTCTACCCAGGTGAGAGCCATATATATAATAGGTAGGCGAGCTAGGGTTGGTGATGTCATCTACCACGATAGAAGGGTCGTGACAGGTAACACGCTTATTATACGATCTCGATGTATAAGCATTCGTCAGGTCGTTATCGCCAACCTGCGTCTGGGCAGTTGCGCCAATGGCAGCAAGTCCCATCATAGAGAGTAATAATTTCTTCATCATTCCTAAGATTAATATATTATTTGAGTTAAAGTGGTGGGATTTCAGAAAACCACAAAAAGGCAGACCTATGGAATGGATGTGTTCTCATAGGTCATGCCTTTATTATTTCCCAATATCTACATGAACCACGTTTTATGTTTTATCTGCGGTGAGCACGTGTATAGTGCTTGCGGGCAGAAGCTGCATTAAACTTCAAGTGGCTGCTATCAACGGTGAAGGCTACATTCAAATCACTAGGATCGATGGTGTTGATACCCAAGTAACTCTGAGTAGTTACGCTGCCATCAGTACCCGTTACGATAGCCTGAACATCTGCAGTACCATTGTTACAGTTGGTTACGAAGAGCTTCACCTTTGCACCGTTCATGGTTGCGAGCCAGGTAGCCCAATCACCCTGTGTTCCGA
>ERZ1026866.860-NODE-860-length-17119-cov-4.607185_pt1 | contig 17119 bp, 18 predicted proteins | sample MGYA00380163_ERZ1026866 | MGnify/ENA primary metagenome ERZ1026866 (study PRJEB33269, sample SAMEA4719799) | human gut metagenome | biome: human-associated habitat; feature: organic feature; material: feces | place: Cameroon | collected 2013-10 ...
AGACAGGTATAGAATATTGATTTTAGCGTATACATAAAGAAATAAACTAGAACGAGGTTGAGACAAAGGTATTTAGCGTCAAGAAATAAGCAGGAATTTCCAAAATTTGCTTTTCAACTTTTTGGTCAATCCCTGCTTATTTTTCGAAGATGTTACTTTTGTCTCAGTCTCATTTTTAGGACGATTCAAGTTATTTTTTTGCTAATGCTTCTTCAATAATCTCTTCATCTTTTTTCAACCCGTTAAAAACAAGATTCAAAACGATCGCTGTCACGCTACTCATGACGATCCCATTCCCCGTAAACATTTGAACTGTTGGGGGTAATTGGCTAAATAAAGTCGGCATAATATTGAATCCTAAGCCAAAACCAATCGAAACAGCAGTAATCAAGAGATTTTTGTCATTCGTAAAATCAACTTCCATCAACATCCGAATACCTTGAACAGCAACCATCCCAAACATGACTAACATACCGCCACCTAGAACTGGCTCTGGAATGATTTGTGCTAAAGCACCTATTTTAGGAAATAATCCAAGAATAATCAAAAAAATTGCAGAGAAATAAATTGGTTTTCTTGTCTTGATACCAGAAAGTTGGACTAGCCCAACATTTTGAGAAAAACCAGTGTAAGGGAAAGTATTGAAAATCCCACCTAAAATAACCGCCAGACCTTCGGCACGATAGCCTTTTTTCAATTCTTCTTCGCCCACTTTTTGTCCAGTGATATCCCCTAGCGCAAAGTAAACACCTGTTGACTCTACCATACTCACAATAGAAATAATGATCATCAACAAGATCGACCAGACATCAAAAGTTGGTTTTCCAAAATAAAAAGGTTGAGGCACGTGAAAAACAGGTGCTTGACCAATCGCACTTAAATCCACCATTCCCAGTACAGCAGCTAAAATACTCCCGCCAACTAAACCGATCAGTACAGCAATCGAGCGAACAAACCCTTTAGCTAACATTTGTACTCCGACGATCAGTGCAATTGTAACGAAAGCTAGCAATAAATTGGTTTGATTTCCAAAATTAGTCGCAGATGAATCGCCACCGCCCATTTTTTCGATTGCAACTGGAATCAACGTCAACCCAATCACGGTAATGACCGTCCCAGTCACGATCGGCGGAAATAATCGTTTGATCTTTGAGAAAAATCCAGACACTAAAACAACAAAAATACCAGAAGCGATAATCGAACCATAAATTGCCCCAACACCTTGGTCGCTCCCAATTAGGATCAGTGGTGCAACTGCTTGAATGGCACAACCTAAAACAACTGGCAACCCAATACCAAAAAAACGATTAACCGTCAATTGTAATAATGTTGCTAAGCCACACATAAAAATATCAATCGAGATCAAGTACGTCATTTGCTCTTGATTAAACCCTAGTCCCGTACCGATCAGCAAAGGAACAGCAACTGCCCCAGCATACATTGCTAAGAGATGTTGTAAACCTAATACTGCGGCTTGGCCATTTTTTGTTTCTTTCTCCACCTTTATGCATCCTCCTCAAGAAATTCAACTTGTCCGTTGGATAATGCCGCAATTCGTGCCAATGAAACAACTTTCAAGCCCATTTCTTCTAATAGCTGACGGCCATCTTGGAACGATTTTTCAATCAGGATGCCGATCCCTTCGACTCCTGCACCTGCTTGGCGGCACAATTCAACCAACCCTTTCGCCGCTTGACCGTTCGCTAAGAAATCATCAATGATTAAAACCTTGTCCTCTGCAGATAAAAATTTACGAGAGATAGAAATCGTACTAGTCACTTGTTTTGTAAAGGAATAAACAGAAGTAGTCAGCAATTCTTCATCCATCGTCAAGCTTTTGGCTTTTCTGGCAAAAATCATTGGTACATTTAATGTCTGTGCCACAAATAAAGCTGGTGCAATTCCAGAAGCTTCAATCGTTACCACTTTAGTGATTCCTTGATCTTTGAAAACTTCCGCAAATCGTTGGCCTATTTGTTCCATTAATACCGGATCCACTTGATGCGTCACAAAGCTATCTACTTTTAAGACGCCTTCACCTAGCACACGGCCATCTTTTTGAATACGTTCCACTAATTCTTTCACTTTATTTTCCCCTTTTTCATTTATTGATATCAAAGCTAACCACTATTCGACCTCATGGATCACCCTTTCAAGGTTTCAAGCTCGTGCGAAATACGCAAAAATGCCTGCTTTTTAAACAAAAAAACCCTTTTACTAAATAAGTAAAAAGGGGGCAAGACACTCTTTCACTTATAGTCCAGCATTTACGGTGCTGGCTAGAAACTGTCATCCTTATCATGACGATATATAAGTGGGCTATATCACTACGTTCCTTCGATCCTCTTAAGAAACAAAATAGTGATCTATTTTGCTCAAGTAGTCTAGAAGTAGCTTTAATAAAATATGTTGATTGGTTCAAGCATTCATAATCGTTGTTTGGCACTTTTAATGTTAGCTTTTGTTCCAAACGATGAAAACAGTTTAACATCTGTTTCAGAAAGTGACAACCAACTTTCACTATTTTTTTCTAAAATCTAATATTTTTGATCTCACTCAGCAAGGTTGTTCGGTATTTATGACAGAAATAAAGAGAAAAAAGAGAATTTACGTGAGTGCCACGATTTTTTCTCTTTTTTGACTTGTTTTTGATTATTATGATTCCTCTTGCTTTTCAAGTTGTCGATACTTTTCCATTTTACGACTAAATAATTCCCCGTTACTTGGAGGAGTATAGGTAATAGCGTTCGCTCCAGCTTTGATCGTATCCAAGATGCTTTGATCTGTTGGACCACCAGTAGCAATAATCGGTAGTTCCGGATACTTTTCTCGGAAAAATTTTACCGTTTCAGTTGTTTCTTTCCCTGCACTGATATTGATGATCGTAATACCTGCTGCCAATTTTTCATCGATTTCTGTATATTTCGATGTCACTGTACTAATCACTGGGATATCCACTGCACGACAAACTTCTTGAACTGTTTCAAGTGGTGTGGGTGCATTTAAAACGACTCCTAACGATCCTTGCGCTTCAGCGAATAAGCTCATGTAAGAAGAGCGCGTGCCTTGCGTTAGACCTCCGCCAACACCTGAAAATACTGGAATGTCTGCTGCTTCGATAATACTTTTAGTGATTGCAGGATGCGGAGTAAATGGGTACACAGCAATCACGGCATTTGCATTTGTATTCCGGACAATTGCTATATCAGTAGTAAAAATAATCGATCGGATCAGTTTTCCAAAAATCTTAATACCACTTGCCTCCATAATGACCTCCGGTACTCTAACGATATCTTTTCGTAGCTCGGTCATAATTTCAGGGGTAAATTGCTCTGCCATCTTGCCACTCCCTTTTTCATAGTTATTGATCATATTGATCCAAGTGATAGGTTTCAATGACTTGGATAATTTTTTGTGCGTAGGAAGGGTCAGTTGCGTAGCCTGCGTCTTGCAGTGCTTGGGCAGCTTCACGATAGTTCGTAGCCGTGATCACTTTTTCATATAATGCTGGATTCCAATCTACCCCATTCACAAAAAGTTGTGTGTGAGAGTCCATCGATTGTTCCCATGAATCATACACACGAAAATCTCCTTGGATCGTGACCCATTCTTCATTCACAAATTCCTTTGTTTCTAAATTGACCTTTTTTTGATCACCATATGCTTTAATTCCAAAAAGATTATTGTATTGACTGGCTAACGTACTCTCGCCCCAGTTTGATTCAAGAATTGCCTGACCTAAAATGATACTTGGGAGAACGCCATAGCCGGTTTGTAATTCTTTCGCATGAGGAGCTAATCGATCAATAAATTGTTGATGTGTTTGTGCCTCATTGTTATTCTGTTCTTGCCCAACAATAGGCGCTGACAAGCCTCGTAAAGAGAGAACAAAAGCTATCATCAACAATATTCCACCAAAAATCACAGCAATCAAGCGTAATGAATTACGTTTTTGTTTCTTCCATTTTTTTTTGGCCATTCACTACTCCTATTTCTTTTGTAATTGTTCTAAGTATTCTTCTAATGTGATATCATGTTTCGAAATATAGGCCGCACTTTCTTCTCCAACATAACGTAGGTGCCATGGTTCATACGTGATTTTTGTAATATCTTGACGATCTTTAGGATAACGTATGATAAATCCATATTTAGGCGCATTTTCAGCAATCCATTTTGCCCCTGGTTGATCTCCATAACTTGCCTCTAAAAGCTGTGAAGGATAATTATTATACCAATTTTCATCCACTACATCGACCGCTAAGCCTGTATGATGTTCGCTATGTCCAGGGACGGTGATTGTTTGTTTCGTGATTGCTGTCGCCTCTTCTTCTGAAACATGTTGACTACTCATCACTTCTTGGACATTTTGTGTAAACACCTGTTGCTGTGCTGCAACCGAACGATATGCGGAGACCATCACTAAAGGAAACCCTGCAGATTGTGCTGCTTTCGCAAAATCTTCATAATGGGATTCGATACGTTTATCGATCAAATAACCATTGGGCAGTGATGCCAGTTGCGTGTCTTCATTGATTTCTTTTTCGATTTTATGATCAGGTCCTACCAAGACAAGATCCCAATCGGTCGATTGAACCTTTGGTAGATCTTCACTTTTTTTGGTTGAATCCTTCACTTTAGTTTCTTTGGAACTCTTTGTTGTCTGTTTGGTTACTTGTTCAGTTGTTTGATTTTCTGCTTGGACGTCAGATTTCATGTGTTGCTCGCTTACAAAGATGTACCCCATTGCGGCAACCATGATCACAACTGCTCCAAACCCTAAAACTTTATTCACTCTTAAAAATCCTCTCATTCCTTTTTATGTTCATTTTTTTCATGAACATAGGTTTCTTCCAAATTCTCGTTTACCCAATCCAACAGTTCCAATTTCTCGCCTTCGATCTGTCTTTGAACGTCTGCAGGTAATCGAAAGTTCAAGATGTCGTCATAACCCCATTCATCATAATTAATACTTACCTTCAAGTCAAGGAACCCTGTAAGATATTGATCGTTTTTTAATGGAATCAATTCGACTTTGGCAGGACCATCCGTTAACCATTTTTGAGCGATTCTCGTTTTGATTTGTTTATACTCTGCCACTGCAGTCGTCCTTTTTTCAGGGAAAATGATCGTTTGTCGTAAAATCTTTTGCGTAAGCATCCATTCATAATCAGTAAACAGGTTTTTGATTTTCTGCATGGTTTCAGATGGAAGGTTCTTCTCTCCTCGTTTCCAGCCTTCCCACTGCGCTTCGTCAATTACTAAATAGTCCTCTAAAAAATTCTTTTCTGTTGCGTACTGTTCCAGTAATACACTAAGAATCAAATCAACATAAACTTGATGCATAAAAGTTTCCCCCTCTACTCATTTTACTTAAATTTCAAAAAAATTCACTACGGCTTTACTTTTTCTTATTAAAGTACTCTAACACAAATTTTAACGATTCATTTGGTATAATTAAACAAGGACAATGGCATTTTTTCATTTCATTCACTATATTAAATATAACACGAGAAGGAGTTTTGAAGTATGAAAAAGTATCAATGGGGAATCATTGGCTTAGGAAATATTGCACATGAGTTTGCGGAACATTTTGACCAAGAAACAAGCGAGTTGGCAGCAGTTGCTTCACGAACAATAGATAAAGCAGAAGCATTTGCACAACGCTATCATATTCCTAAAGCATATGGTAGTTATCAAGAAATGCTTAATGACCAAGAAATCGATATTATTTATATTGCCGTTCCCAATCGTCAACATAGTCAACATATCATGGAAGCATTAGCAGCGAATAAGCATGTTTTATGTGAAAAAGCGATCACCATGAATAAAAAAGAACTGACCGAAGCAATGAAATTAGCAGAAGAAAAGAATCTAGTGTTAGCAGAAGCGATGACGATTTTCAATATGCCATTGTATCAACAGTTACGTTCTTTGATCGATACAAACAAGCTTGGGGCATTAAAAATGATTCAAGCACCATTTGGCAGCTATAAAGATCCCGACCCAACCAATCGCTTTTTCAATCCTGAATTAGCTGGTGGTGCTTTATTAGATATTGGGACATATGCCGTCTCGTTTGCTCGTTTCTTTTTGAGCTCTCAACCAGAAGTTATTGCATCAACAATGGTACCATTTGAAACAGGTGTGGATGAACAGTCAGTGACTATTTTAAGGAATAAAGAAAATGAGTTAGCAACGATCAGTCTGACTTTCCAAGCCAAAATGCCTAAAGTGGGAATCGTTGCCTTTAAAGAAGGCTATATCACCATCACCGATTACCCTCGTGCGGATCGTGCGGAGATCATCTTCAATGACGGGACAAAAGAATGGATCGAAAGCGGCAGCACCGCGCAAGCCATGAATTATGAAATCGAAAATATGGTCAAAACTATTAAAGGCGAACTCCCTAACCGTTCGTTGTTTCTGACCCACGATGTCATCGAAATCCTTGATGGGATGCAAAAACTTTGGCAAAAATAAGCTCCTTGAAATAAGCTGGAATTTTTCAAAAACATGAAAAGCTGTTTAAGCAACGGAGACATCCCCAATGCTTAAACAGCTTCTCTTTATTTCATTCATTGAACTGAATAATTTAACCAATCGATTGTTGCGAAAATTCCGCTTTGATTTCAATAAAGCTCTTAAAGGATTGCAAAAATTGAAACAATTCTGCTCGATCTTCAAATTCTAAACGTTCTTTGGGCATAGCCATGTCCCGATATAGTTCGTAGACTTCTTCAATCCGCTTCAATAATTCTTTTCCATCATTTTTTTCGGAAAAAGTTTCTGCAGTATAAACCAACAAGCCGTAAATATGCTTGCCATAAGGAACCGGGTCTTGGATTCGATCCAGATTCCTCTGCATATCTTTGATCACGTTGATTTGGGTTCGACGCATGGAAAAATACGTTTCATAGTATTGCGTTTGTTTCACCCAGTAATTCTCTTGGTACTTCCTAGCATCGCTCTGACTTTCTCTTACGAAAGCCAACAATTTATCACAAAGCAGTTGATTGTTGGTATTTCTTCCAGTCAGTAGGAAATCAGCCATGTTGTTTAAAATGATACGAAACTCTTCTTCGATCAATTGTTGATTTTTTTGTAGCTGTTTTTTGATATCCGGCATATAGATATTCGCTACTAATGCAAAAAAGACACCGATAGCCATTAAACTTGCTGCATTACCGATCAACGACCAACTCATATTTTTTTCACTTAAATAGTGTGTGACTAGCACAGAATTTACGACAATTCCATCCGTCAATTTTAACCCAACAGTCAGAGGAATAAACAGTAGTAGGAACAAGCCAAACCCCAAGATCGTATAATCAAAAATAAAAAAACTAATAAAAGCAATCACAGTTGCTAAAATAAATGCCGTAATCCTTAACATCCCAGTTCTTAAAGTTGAACGTTTCGTGTTGCCCACACTTAACAAAGCAATGATTCCTGCTGAAGGCCAAAACAATAATGAAAACATTTGGGCGGTAACCATGGACAACATACTACTAACCACTGTTTTCACGGTCCTCATTCCGATACGCATAAGCACCCCCTCTCTTTTCTTAGAATTATACTAAAAGACTTAGCTAAAAACTAGCAATCTCTTTAAAAGTTCGTTATCCTATTAAAAAGGACTAAAAGGAGAATAAGCGATGGAATTTGGCCGTTTTCGTTTAGGAATGCGAACAATAAAAAGCGCATTAGCAGTTTTTTTATGTATTTTATTTTTCCACGTCACTGATCGAGGACTACCGATGATTGCTGCATTGTCAGCTGTTTTTTCCTTGCGCCAAGATTTAACCACTACTGTTTCCTTTGGTCGTTCAAGAATCATTGGCAATTCAATCGGCGGCTTTCTCGGAATCATCTATTTTTTAGTAAAGAACTATTTTCACAATGATTTTTTAGTGGAATTATTTCTGCTGCCGGTTCTAGTGGTCATCGTCATCGTGGTATCTGACGGAATCAATAATAATTCTGGGATCATCTCAGCAATCGCCACTTTGTTGTTGATTGCCCTGAGCGTTCCCCAAGGCGAATCCTCTTTATATGCGATCCAACGAGTCTTAGACACATTCATTGGAACCTTTATCGCCATCGGAATCAATTTCTTTCTCCGTCCACCTGAGACAGAAAAGAAAGAAGAGCTTGTAGAAGACTTAGTTGAGCTGCAAAAAAAAGAAGCGTTGCTTAGAGAAAATTTGGCAGAAGTCGAAGAACAGATCAAAAAACACAAAAATAGCTAATACATAAATAAACAAACCAGTCTCTTCAACATGAAAGAAACTGGTTTGTTTATTTTTCTAACTAATTTTAGCGATAATTATTCTGCTTGATCGGGTTGTTCCCCGTTTTCATAGAGATTAACTTGTTTCATCGTTCCACGATTAGAGAGATTTTCGATAATGTCTTTGATATCTAATCCTGTTGTTTCTTTCAACGTTTCTTGAGTGGAAGCTAAGAGATTGGTAGCATAGTTAGTCACCCGGTTCGCTCCGCCATTTTCGCTTGACCCGTTACTGGTATCAACCACTGAGATTTTCTCAATGTTTCCTAATGGTTGTGCTGCTTCTTTCATTAATTGTGGTAACATCTCGATTACCATACTCAAGACCGCTGCTTCACCATATTCTTTGAACGCATCTGCGATTTTGGCTTTGGCTTCAGCTTCGGCCGCTCCTTTGGCTAAAGTCGCTTCCGCTTCCGCTTGACCAGCTAACCGGGTTTTATTGGCTTCGGCTTCAGTTACTTCTTTTACCTTTTGAGCTTGTGCTTCTTGTTCTTTGGCATAACGATCCGCATCGGCTTTTTTCTTCACTTCTGAATCGTATTGTTTCTCACGACGAATGATTTCTTTTTCTTCTAATTCAATTTGTTTTTGTCGTTCAATGACTTTTACTTCCATTTCTTGTTCAACAACATGTTGTTGCGCCCGAGCGCTTTCCAAGTTATAGGCTTGGTCTGCTTTGGCTTTTGCAATATCTTGTTCTTGCTTGTAAGAAGCTAGTTTTAATTCTTTTTCTTTGATTGATTCTGCAATTTCCGTCTGTCTTTGTAGTTCCGCTGCTTGAGAATCTTTTTCAGCTTCTGCTTTTTTAATACGTGTTTCTTTTAACGCTTCTGCTTCCGCAATATCTGCGTCACGTTTCACTTGGGCGATCCGTGGTTTCCCTAAAGAATCTAAGTAACCGTTTTTATCACGAACTTCTTTGATCGTAAACGAAACAATGATCAATCCCATTTTCGCTAAATCAACAGATGCCACTTCTTGAACGCTTTGACTAAATTTGTCGCGGTTTTGATAAATTTCTTCTACAGTCATGGAACCCAAAATGGAACGAAGATGCCCTTCCAAAACTTCTCTTGCTTCATTTTCAAGTTCCTCACGTGTTTTACCTAGAAACTGTTCTGCAGCAGTCGCAATTTCTTCCACTGAAGAACCAATCTTGATGATCGAGGTGCCATCACACATCACTGGTACCCCTTGTTCAGTATAGACTTCTGGCGTCGAAACATCTAACTTGCTTGACAAGAGACTGATACGATTCGAGCGTTGGAAAACTGGTAAAACAAATGCCCCGCCACCACGAACGATTTTGATTTTATTATTACTTTCATCTGCGTGGACATTTTTACTGCCTAAATAACTCCCGCTAATAATTAATGCTTCATCTGGTTTGGCAGTTTGATATTTTGCTACAAAGACGATCAGTAACATTAAAATGATCAAGACTGCAATAGCAATTGCGAAATAAACTCCTGATATTTCCATTTCTTATACACTCCTTCATATTTTTAGCATGCCTTCATAAGGCGTTACATAACAAACTCTTTCTTTTACTTCAATGATCAAGACCTGTTCTCCTTGCTTAGCTGGTGAACTTTGTGGGGCATAAAAGCATGCAGGTCGCGTAATCGAACCAGTCACACTTTTTAATTGGATCTCCCCCATCCCTTTTAATGGTATGGGTGTAACTACGATCGCCATCTGTCCTTCAAGAGTTTTTTCTGATGCCGACAACGTACTTTCAGCATTTTTCATCGGCATTCGGACATAAAAATTGAGCAAAAACACTAAAACAGTTGCAATCGCCCCACTTGAAATCAATAGAAACAGCGAATCTAATTCTGTTAAGCGTTCTCCTAAATACCCAAACAGGCTGGTAAAAGTTAGCCAAGGGACAATGAGTATCGGGTCAATTGGACCATCGAAATCAAAAATATCTCCAAAGACTAGCAGAAAAACTGCAATCCCCGCACAAGTTAAAAGTGTATACCAATAAATCGTCTCTAATGCCACCCCTCCAATCATGTAATCGCCTCCTCCTCTGTTTTGTTCTATCATACCAATAGAATAACTTTCTGTATAGTTTGTTCGATAATTTTGTTTTACCAATTTCCCAATGACGATTTAGCCAGTGGGGCGGACACCCCACCGGCAACAAAAGAACTTTGATGCGATCGTTTATTATTTTTGTTCGCTTCTTTTCTTTAAAAAGAAAATGGCTCATGCATCTAGTTTTTGAGTTGATTTTACCGTCATCCCTACAAAAGCTTTCTCTAATTCAACAAGAAGGAATAAAACCAATCCAGGTAGTAAACTGATGCTTGCTTCTTGGACAGTCAACGAAACTGCCCCAATCGCAATTTTTAATGGTGGGAACACTAACATCAATCCTTGTAAGAGGATCATCGCTCCAATCGAATAGAGTAATGCCCGATTTTCAAAAAGATCTTTTGTCAGACTAAATTCAGTCACTCTTCGACAATTAACCATGTAGAAGGCTTGTCCAAAAACCATCGCATTGATCAGAACGGTTTGTTTCGCTTCAGCAGGAACAAAATCCATTGCAACAAACCCTAAAATAGTCATGATGATCCCAACATATAAAATACGCAAAAGTGCATATTTTGATAGGATTTTTTCGTCAATTGGTCTCGGTGGACGATTCATAACATCTTGATCTGCTTTTTCAAAACCCAATGCGTATGAAAGGGTGATCGAAGCGACTAGATTTAACCACAAGATTTGTACAGTAGTTAAAGGTAATGGGAAATTTCCTACCAATGAAAAGAGCAATAGTAATCCTTGGGCTAAACAAGTTGGCAAATAAAAGAGAATCGTCTTTTTCAAATTATCAAAAATACGTCGTCCTTCTTTCACGGCTTTTGCAATGGTCTCAAAATTATCATCTACCAACACCATGTCTGCTGCCTGTTTGCTAACATCGCTCCCTTTGATTCCCATAGCGATCCCGACATCGGCTTTTTTCAAAGCTGGCGCATCATTAACGCCGTCCCCAGTCATTCCAACAATTTCATCTTGTTCTTGGAGATAGGTCACAATAGCCAATTTATGTTCAGGTGTCGTCCTGGTAAAAACATCATTCTCACGGACAGCGATCTTCCATTCTTCTTCTGTCAATTGATCTAGTTCCGTTCCCGTAATCGCCGATTTAGCATTTTTTAAACCTAATTCCTCAGCGATCGCTTTTGCTGTTGCTTGATGATCGCCAGTGATCATTTTTACTCTGATCCCTGCTTGTTGCATTTCCTTGACTGAAGCAATAGCTGATTCCTTTGGTGGATCAATGATGCCACTAAGTCCAATCATCACCAGCTCATTCGTTAATTCTTCATGTGACAATTCACGATCCTTTAACTCTTTCATTGCAAACGCTAAGACACGTTGGCCTGTTTGCGCTAATTGTTCGTTTTTTTGTAACCACATAGCATGATCTATCTGTTGTTGTCTTCCATCTGATCCCAGTTCATATTGCACTTTATTCAGTAAAACATCTGGCGCACCTTTCACAAATAAGATCCTTTTTCCTGCAATCTCATGGACGGTCGCCATATATTTGTAAGCTGAGTCGAAAGGGATTTTATCAACGACTGGATAAAGTTCGATCGGTTGTTGATTGGTCCATTTTAATAAAGCTAATTCCGTGGCATTACCTGAAGTTGGACATACTCCTTGAGTTAGTTGGGTTTCTTGACAATTATGCATCGCTTCAACAAGCCAAGTCTCATTTTTGGTCCAGTTTTTTTCTTCAAGCATTTCCACCCCATGGTTCGCTTCTCTAGTCGCTAAGCTAACCAATGTCATTTCATTTTTAGTCAGTGTTCCTGTTTTATCTGAACAAATTACTGTCATTGCCCCTAACGTTTCAACTGTGGGTAGATTTTTGACGATTGCTTGTTTCTTTGCCATTCGATTGACACCCGAAGATAAAATAATCGTTAAGATCGAAGGAAGTCCTTCTGGGATAGAAGACACGATCAAGGCAATGACAGCCGTCGCTATATAGCCCCAAGTCATGCCATAATAAAAGTAGGATACGGTAGCTAACAATAAAATCAACGCAGCGATTCCTTTAAATATACTAGTATTCATTTCTTTGATTTTCTTCAATAACGGTGTTTCTTGTTCTGTGATCGACCCTAATGAAGTGCTGATTTTTCCAATTTCTGTAGCAGTTCCGACAGCGACTACGATCCCTATTCCTCTGCCTGATTCCACTTTAGTCCCAGAAAAAGCCATATTCGTTTGTTCCGCTAAAGGAGTCTCTAGCGGTAACGGGTCGGTCGTCTTTTGGATCGCATGGGTTTCTCCAGTAAGAATTGCTTCATCAATTTGTAAGTTGAACGTTTCACTCAAACGAACATCTGCAGAAACGATATCTCCAGCAGCTAATACGATTTGATCCCCCACCACTAAATCAGCTGGTGCAATCTCTTTTTGCTGTCCCTTTTCGATGATGACTGCTTTTTCACTAAGTAATTCCGCAATGCTGTCTAAAGATGAAGCTGCCTTTCGTTCTTGTAAATAGCCGATCAGCGCATTTAAGAAAACAACTAAAAAAATCATACTGCCTTCAATATATGCGCCTGTAAAAAGCTTAACGATCGCAGCTCCTAATAAAATGTACATCCGTGCATCATGAAAGTAAGAAAGAAATTTTTTCCATTCTGGAACTTTAATACCATTTTCTAAGACGTTTCTTCCATACTTAAGTTGTCGTTCGTTCCTTTCTTGTTCGTTCATTGCTTTTTTTACCATTAATTTTTCTTTGATTTCTATGATTGATAAGGTGTACCATTCTTTCATTTTTTTCCTCCAATAATTCTTACTGATCAAATCATAAAGGTTAGAGTGACTCTAAGGTCAAGAAAAATTTAAGCAAATCTATCTATGTAGAATAAAAAAATCAATTCCATTCACATTTCCCCCACGTTTCGTAGTAAAATAACCTTACTTAAAATGACTGATCAATGGAAGTGATGATTTGAAAATCAATGAATTAGCAAAGCTCTATGATATTACAGCCCATACTTTACGCTATTATGAAAAATTAGGTTTGATTACACCGGATTATGATGAAAATGGCTATCGAAATTATTCTTACGAACACATTGAACAACTGAATACCATCCGTGACCTACGTTATTTTGATGTCTCCATTACTGAGATCGCCGATTATTTGAAGCAAAAAGAAATCAGCAAGACAAAAGAATTATTAGCTTTTGAAATCGAGGCACTTCATCAACTCATCAGTGACTCACAAAAAAAATCGAACTATTAATCGAACGTGTCCAGTTAATTGAAGAAGCAGAAAGCATAGACTATCAAGAAGTGCTATTAGTGCAGCAACCGAAAAGACTGATTCTTAAAGCTTCTACGGTTGCAACGGATGAACAAATCGACTTTTCGTTAAAAGAACTTCATAAAAAATACGAACCTTTATTAAGCACTAATAATCAAAATATTTTTGGTAGTATCATCCATTTAGAGGAAGATCCTTTTACCTATCAAGTATTTTATTTTTGTCCTGACCTTACGATTAAAAATGAGGATGCTGAGATACTCCCTGCTGGAAATTATCTTAGTTATAGTTTTAAAGGTGACTATGAACAAAGGAAGAAAGGAATTGCTACCATCATGAACTACCTGACTACCCATTCGCTTCATAGAGCCAGTCCATTTTATGAATCTTATCTAATTGATTTTCACGAAACGAATAAGCCAGAAGAATATGTGACGCGTTTAGAAATTTTAGTTGAATCGTAGCTTGGAATAACTAAATATTTATACAAGAAAAAACTACGTCTGAGTTTGACATCAGACATCAAACTCAGACATAGTAACTCTTTTATAAATCAAGAATAAAAATTTGCTACTAAGTGCTACGAATCAATAAATGTGAAGACTTCAAGTAAGCCCCCGCAAGCTTCGTCACTTTTGACCGTAATATGCATGCATCCCATGTTTTCGATAGTAGTGCTTATCTAAAAGATATTGTGGAATAGATTGCATAGCAGGATTAATTTTTTCATTTTCTTTAGCCATTAAGCATATTTCGTCTAAGATCAAGCTATTCTCTACCGCCTTTGCAGGGGTTTCACCCCAAGTAAATGGGCCATGTCCATAAACGAATACACCAGGAACTTCAGTGGGAGCTAATTGTCTCTCTTGAAACGTTTCAACAATCACATGACCAGTGTTTCTTTCATAAGCACTTTTAACTTCTTCTTCAGTTAATTGCCGTGTGCAAGGAATCGTTCCATAAAAAGCATCCGCATGAGTTGTTCCATAGGCAGGCAAGTCTCGACCAGCCTGCGCCCACATGACTGAATGAGTGGAGTGCGTGTGGACGATAGCATTGATTTTTTCAAAAGCTTGATACAAAATCACATGAGTCGATAAATCAGAAGAGGGCTTCATCCCATCTTCTTCTAGCGGATTTCCAGCTAGATCAGTCACTACCATTTGTTCGGGAGCCATCTGTTCATACTTTACACCACTTGGCTTGATCACGATCACCCCAAGCGCTCGATCAATCTCACTGACATTGCCCCAAGTCAACTTAACTAGTCCATATTGAGGTAGTGCCAAATTTGCTTCATAAACACGTTGTTTCATTTCTTTAATGATCGGATTACGCAAACTCATAACCTGCCTCCTTTAGCTTCGGATAAAGATAGCTTTTTGCTGCTACGATTTCTTTTTTAAAATCCGGATTTTTTTCACTCCACATTTCAATTAAAAATGACCCATTATAATTCATCTGTTTGAGTTTCTTTAACAAACCCTCAAAGTCAACACAGCCTGCGCCAAAAGGAACATCACGAAATTGACCTGATGATTCAGTTGTTACTGGATAGGTATCCTTTAAGTGGATGGAAGAAATCCAATTGATCCCTTTTTCTAGTTCACGTTCTGGATCGTTTTCTTGCCAAGCCGAAAGGTTACCAAGATCTGGATAAACTTGAAGATATGGTGAATCAATCTGGCGTTTGATTTCTAAAAATTTAGTGATTGAATTCATAAATGGATCATCCATAATTTCAATTGACAAGATGATTCCATATTCAGAAGCTATTTTGACGCTTTCTTCAAGTCCTTCAATAAATAATTTTCGTGATAGCCTTGTTTTTTTTCATAATAGACATCGTATCCGGCTACTTGGATAATTTTGATACTTAAGCGCTGAGCAAGTCGGATCGCTTTGACCATCAATTCTTTGGCTTTTATCCGATACGCTTCATTTGAAGAGCCAAAAGGAAACCTGCGATGACCACTCAGACAAATGGAATTGATCCGAATGCCCGTCTCTTTCATGTCTTTGCGTATTTGATTGATCATCTCGTCAGACCAATTGAGTCGAGCTAGGCGTTCATCTGTCTCGTCAATCGACATCTCAATAAAGGAAAAACCAAGTTCCTTTGCTAATAAAAAGCGCTCTTTCCAAGAGATATCTTTTGGTAGTGCCTTCTCATAAATTCCGATTTGAGCCAAGTCTATTCCCCCCAAATGCGAATCATTTCTTGTTTAAAATCATTGGCTGCTTTTGCAGGATCGTCCGCACTAGAAATCCCTCTTCCAGCTATAAAAGTTTCCACTTCAATCCCTGCGAATAATTTCAATGTTTCCACGTTTAATCCACCTGTCACAGAAACTGCAAAGCCCATTTCTATCAATTTCTTTACTTTTGTCAGATCCCGTTCTCCCCAAGTTTCACCAGAAAGTAATGCATCTCGACTTTGATGATAGATCACCTGTTGGATACCGATCCTCCGCCATTCAGCTGCTTGTTCATAGGTCCAATCCCCATACAGTTCGACTTGCAATGCCTTCACTTCTTTTTGAGCTGCTTCCATGGTTGGCAGAGTAGCACAGCAGATAACAGTCATAAAATCCGCACCGGCATCAGTTACATTTTTGGCTACCGTTCCCCCGGCATCCGCACATTTTGTATCAGCAACAATTGTTTTCCTTGGAAACATGCTACGAATACAGCTGATGGCTTTGCGCCCCTCTTGCAGACATAAAATGGTTCCAATTTCAATAATATCGACAATATCCCCTACTTGAAATACATCTGCTAATGCTTGTTCTAAATCATTATGATCCAAAGCAATCTGTAATTTTGGTCTGCTCATTTTATCTTCCTCTTTTATTTAGATTTTTGATACAACGCTGATTCAGCAAATTTTTCACCAATTTCTTTGGCTGACATGACATTTTTAATGCCAATCACTGTAATTCCTTTTTTCTCAGCTTGGATAAACATATTCAAAAAATTGACTGGTGTAAAAACGACATCATACTGAGTCGCAGAACTTTTTCCTTCAGAAATTGCACAATGATGGATTTTGGTAATTGACACACCTAGTTCTTTCATTGCCTTTTCGACGCTTCTCATCATCATCAAACTTGTTCCCGACCCGTTTGCGCAAGATACTAAAATTCTCATTATGTTTTCCTCCTATGTGTTCATTTTAATTTTATTGTTGTATTTAATTCTCGTTGTGATATTTTTCTGCATATTGCTCATAATCATCGACGATCAAAAAGTACCCGTCTGGATTTTTACGGTATTGTAATTGTGGAATAATCAATAGCCCAACCACGACTAATGCGATACCAACATACCCCAAAAACTTCATCATTACAGTAAATAATGGCCAAGCAGTGGCCCAGTCAAACATACCGAGATAGCCACCATATTTTGACATGCCGATCCAAGTTGCAAAAACGGCCGATCCACCAACTTGAATGATTCCAGAAAGAAATGGGAACAGACAGGCGGCTTTGAAACCACCTCGATTGTTG
>ERZ1026866.871-NODE-871-length-17023-cov-7.225012_pt1 | contig 17023 bp, 12 predicted proteins | sample MGYA00380163_ERZ1026866 | MGnify/ENA primary metagenome ERZ1026866 (study PRJEB33269, sample SAMEA4719799) | human gut metagenome | biome: human-associated habitat; feature: organic feature; material: feces | place: Cameroon | collected 2013-10 ...
GAAAAACCGTTTGATGTGAGTTAATATAAACAACGTCGTGAATCTGACTCCTGCCGCATGCATGACAGGGGTTAAACACAAAAAAGGAGTCAATTATGGTTTCTGAGAAGGCTACCCTCGTCAATCCGCAGGGTCTTCACATGCGTCCGGCTGGCCTCTTCGCCTCCACCATGGGCAAGTACGCCTGCGACGTGACTGTCGTCACCCCCGAGAAGGAGGTCAACGGTAAGTCCCCGATGGCCCTCATGGCTGCTGGTATCCCCTGTGGTACCGAGGTCGAGGTTAAGTGCGACGGCGCTGACGAGGCCGAGGCTCTGGCTGCTGCCATCGAGCTCATCAAGAGCGGTCTTGGCGAGTAGAACTCAAACGGGTCGCATGTTGAACAATTAAGTTCATATTTGGGGGCGCAGTGACCTGTTGAGGGTAGCTGCGCTCTTTTGTCATGGATATGGCAAAACGCTTTATCACATGACACGGAGAGAGGAATGGGAATGTATCAGGGAGTCAACGCATCCGAGGGCATCGGTATCGGCACCGTCATGGTTGCCGTCGATCCCGACTTGACGTTTGAGCCGCACGAGGTCGCCGATTCGGCAGCCGAGAAGGAGCGCTATCGGTCCGCTCTTTCGGTCTTCTGCGAGAAGACCCAGGCTCAGGCCGACCACATGAAGGAGACGGTGGGCGAGGCCGAGGCCGAGATCATGAGCGGACACATCGTCTTGGCTCAGGATCCGGGCATGACCGACGCCATCAACGCCGCCATTGACGGCGGCACCTGCGCCGAGCAGGCGCTCATGGACACCTCGACCATGTTCGAGAACATGTTCCTGTCCATGGACGACGAGATGTTCCGTCTGCGCGCGGCCGACATCGCCGACATCCGCACCGGCATTCTGGCCGAGCTGCTGGGCAAGGAGGTCGTCGACCTCTCCGTCCTGCCCGAGAACACCGTCGTTGTCGTGCACGACCTTACGCCGTCCATGACCGCCACGATCGATAAGGCTCACGTTGCCGGTATCGTCACCGAGACCGGCGGCCGCACGTCGCACTCCGCGATTATCGCCCGTGCCCTCGAGATCCCGGCCGTCCTTTCGGTTTCCAACAGCTGCACTGCGCTTCGTAACGGCATGACCGTCATCGTCGACGGTGGCAAGGGTGTCGTCGAGGCCGATCCCGACGAGGAGACGCTCGCCGCCTACACCGCCAAGGCCGAGGCCTTCGCTGCCGAGAAGGCAGCCCTCGAGGCCTTCCGCGGCAAGCCTTCCGTGACTGCCGACGGCATCAAGAAGATCATCGCCTGCAACATCGGTAACCCCGATGACGTTCCCAACGCGCTCGATCATGACGCCGAGGCCATCGGTCTGTTCCGCTCCGAGTTCCTGTTCATGGACTCCGCCGAGCTTCCTTCCGAGGAGGAGCAGTTCAACGCCTACCGCAAGGTCGCCAGTGCGCTCAAGGGCGCTCCGGTCATCATCCGCACGCTCGACGTGGGTGGCGACAAGGAGATCCCGTACCTGCACATGGTCAAGGAAGACAACCCCTTCATGGGCTTCCGCGCCGTGCGCTACTGCCTGGCCAACCCCGACCAGTACAAGGTCCAGCTGCGCGCTCTGCTGCGTGCCAGCGCCTTTGGTGACGTCAAGATCATGATCCCGCTCGTCACCTGCGTCGAGGAGGTCTTGGCCGTCAAGGAGCTCGTCGAGGAGTGCAAGGCCGAGCTGACCGAAGAGGGCCGCAAGTTCAACGAGAACATCGAGGTCGGCATCATGGTCGAGACGCCTGCCGCTTCGCTGCTTGCTGACCGCCTGGCCGAGGTGGCCGACTTCTTCTCCATCGGCACCAACGACCTGATCGGCTACACCATGTGCGCCGACCGTGGCAACGACACCATCTCCAACCTGTACCAGGTGTACTATCCCGCCGTGCTCCGCTCGCTCAAGAACATCATCGAGAGCGGCGTGAAGGCCGGCATCATGGTCGGTATGTGCGGCGAGGCCGCTGCCGATCCGCTGCTTGAGCCGCTGCTGATCAGCTGGGGCCTGGAGGAGTTCTCGATGAGCGCTCCGTCCATCCTGCGCGCCCGCAAGACCATCAGCCAGTGGACCAAGGCCGAGTGCGACCAGCTCGCCGAGAAGGCGCTCGCCTGCAACACTGCCGCCGAGGTCAAGGCGCTGCTCGAGTCTGCAACTCGCTAATTTGGTATCAGAGGTAACCGCGTGGTTGGAATGGGCCGACCACGCGGCCCTCACATATACAGGGGGTACTGTAAATGTTCTACACGCTAACCGCTAATCCGGCTGTCGACATGACGGTTTCGAGCTCTCCGCTCGAGCCCGACGAGAACGTCCGCACCGGCTCGGCCAGCTACACGGCCAACGGCAAGGGCCTCGATGTGTCCTTCGCCTTTAAGAAGATGGGCGTCGACACCGTCGCGCTCGGCTTCTTCGCCGGCTTCACGGGCAAGTTCATTGTCGAGGAGGTCATGAACTTGGGTTGCCTGTGCCGCCCGGTCTGGACCGACGGCATCACGCGTATCAACACCTACGTCAACGATGGCCAGCACGAGTACGGCATTCTGAACCCCGGCGCCCCGATCACGCCGGAGCACCAGAAGGAGCTCTACAACATCCTGGACACCGCGGGCGATCTTGAGTGCCTGATCGTCTCTGGCTCCGTGCCTCCCAAAGCCACGCCCGACTTCCTGGCTCAGGTCATGGAGCACGCTCAGGCCCGTGGCGCCGATGTCGTCCTGGACCTGTCCTCCGACAAGCTCAAGGAGCTTGCTCACAAGAAGCCGCTGCTCATCAAGCCGAACCATCACGAGATGAAGGCCATCTTCGGCGTGCCGGTCGACACCGACGACGAGGTCCGCGTTGCCATGAAGCTCGCCCACGAGGCTGGCGTTCAGAACGTGCTGCTCACCCGCGGTAGCCGCGGCGACGCCTACTTCTCCAACGGCGAGGACATCTGGTACGCCAAGCGTGAGTTCAACATCAAGCTGGTCTCTTCCGTCTGCGCTGGCGACTGCACCCTCGCTGCGTTCCTGCACAAGTGGTACAGGGATCGCGACAACGTCGAGGAGGCCATGAAGCTCGCTATGGCTACCGGCGCCAACGTCGCTGAGTCCGTCGGCATCGGCGACTTCGGTCACGTCGACGAGTACAGCAAGCGCGTTGCCGTCCGCAAGCTCGATCGCGAGTAAGCGAAACGCGACGTATACGTGCGCATGCGGCGCCCCGGTTTTGGCCGGGGCGCCGTTTTTTATCGTGAGGGAGTGACGGATTGCGCCGTCCTTCACGCGTTACACACCGTTCGCCGAGTTGCTATAGCCTTTTACGGATGCGTGGAATATACTTTCATTAACACGTTGCTTCGTGAAAGGAACATTCATGATTTACACGCTCACTGCAAATCCCGCTATTGACTACAACATTTCCTGCGACGGCCTTTCCGCCAACACCGTCACGCGTACCCGCGATGCGGTCTATACGCCCAACGGCAAGGGCCTCAACGTCTCGTTTACGCTCGATCACTACGGCGTCGACACCACGATCCTGGGCTTTTTCGCCGGCTTCTCGGGCGAGTTCATCGTCAAGGGCGCCGAGGCCCTGGGCGTGCCCGTCAAGCCCGTGTGGACCGATGGCATCACGCGCGTCAACGTCTTCCTCAACGCCGGCCCCGACACCGAGTACAACATGGTCAACGCCGGTGCCGCCATCAACGAGGCCAACGAGCAGGAGATGTTTGAGCTCATCGATTCGCTCGACGACATGACCTGTCTGGTCATCAGCGGTTCGCTGCCCCCCAACACCTCCGAGGGCTTCCTGGCCGAGGTCCTGCGTCGCGTTAAGGCCAAGGGTTCCGAGTTCGTTCTCGACATCTCCAGCCATCAGCTGACCGACCTTATTGCCATGGAGCCGCTGCTGATTAAGCCCAACGACGACGAGCTGCTTGACATCTTTGGCATTAAGGTGAGCGGTGGCGACGACGAGTCCGTTAAGGGTGCCATGGCCGAGCTCCACGCCAAGGGCGCTAAGAACGTGCTGCTGACCCTGGGTGGGGCCGGTGCCTACTTCTCCAATGGTGAGCACATCTGGTTTGCCAACCGCACTTTTGACGTCAACCTGCTGTCGACCGTCTGCGCGGGCGACTCCTCGCTGGCCGCCTTCCTGTCCGTGTGGCACGACGCCCCCGAGCGCGTCGAGGACGCCCTGCGCCTTTCGATGGCTACCGGCGCCAACGTGGTCGAGTGCCCGGGCCTGGGCGATTTTGCCAAGGTCGAGGAGTATAAGAAGTGCATCGCTATCCGTCAGGTCTGCTAGGTCTGGCATAGCACTTGAGCATTTCGCATCCGTCTTGATAGCAGGACGGATGCGTTTTTGTTTATCGTACTTGCGTGTGCAGGAGAGGCTGTTTCTTGCTAGACTTCTGGCAGACGCAATCGAGAGTCAATGAGATAGCCGCAGGAGGCCACAGGTATGTGCAATGTTTCGCTCAACGGTACGCAGCCGACCGATGCCTCCCTGCGAGTACTGCGCGCGCTCGAGGCAGCCGGTCTTGAGGCCTGGTACGTGGGCGGCTGGGTGCGCGATGCCCTGATGGGATGCCCCAGCCACGATGTGGACATGTGCTGCAGCGGCCTGTGGCAGGAGTCTAAGGTGGCGCTTGAGGCCGCCGGTATTGCGGTCGTGGAGTCGGGCATTAAATTCGGCGGCATCACGGCCATTAGCGATGGCGAGCGCATCGAGGTCACCACGTACCGCCTGGATGGCTTTTATACCGACGGCCGCCATCCCCAGAGCGTGGAGCGTGCGGCGTCACTTGAGGACGACCTGGCGCGTCGCGACTTTACCGTTAACGCTATGGCCTGGCATCCCGAGCGCGGTCTTGTTGACCGTTATGACGGTCAGGGCGACTTGGAACGTAAGCTGATCCGTGCCGTCGGCGACCCCAAACGTCGTTTTAACGAGGACGCGCTGCGCATGCTGCGTGCGGTGCGTTTTGCCTGTCGCCTGGACTTTATGATCGAGCCCCAGACGAAGCTTGCCCTTGCCGAGTGTGCACCGCTGCTCGACGCCGTGGCGCGCGAGCGCGTGGGTATTGAGCTCGAGGGTATTCTTTCGACCGGCCATGGGGGAGACGCGATGCTGCGCTATCCCGAGCTTATTTGCGCCGCCGTGCCCGAGCTTGCCGCGGGTCGCGGATTCGACCAGCGTAGCGTCTACCATGCCTTTAACGTGTACGAGCATATCGCCCGCGTGCTGACGGTGGCGGGGGAGCTGGCGCTGTGCGACGGTGTTGCGCCCTCCTCGAGCCTGATGTGGGCGGCGTTTTTGCACGATGTCTCTAAGCCCGAGTGCTTTACCGTTGACCACGACGGCAGCGGGCACTTCTACGGCCACCCCGAACTGGGCGCCAAGAAGGCGCGCGTTATCATGGACCGCCTGGCGCTTTCGCACGATCTGGTGCGCGACGTGTGCCTGCTGATCAAATACCACGACAAGCCGCTGCGCCCGGAGCGTACCTGTCTGCTCAATATGATGCGCGCGCTTTCGGGCGAGGGTATCGATACGCCGCGGCTGATGGACGAGCTTATGGACCTTAAGCGCGCCGATACGCTCGGCAAGGCTCCATCTTGCTTCTATTACGTCGAGACGATCGAGGAGATGCGCGCGCTCGCTCACAATCTGTTGGAGGCGGGGGAGCCCTATACGCTCAAGATGCTCGCCATCAACGGCGGCGACCTGATTCGCGCGGGCGTCAAGCCGGGTCCTGAGCTGGGCCAGCTACTTAACGCTGCCCTCGACGCCGTCATTGAAGATAACATCCCCAACACCCGAGAAGCCCTTCTGGCTTACCTCAATCTGGGGTAGCTAATTTGGGACGGGGCTATTTTAGCTGCTCCGGCCGAGAAATAACCAAACCGTTTGCGTTTACAGCCGGGGTAGCTAAAATAGCCCCGTCCCAAATTAGCTACCCCTGCCATCTGCGGATTCCATAACCTCCCAACAAAAATTGGGCAATTTGGAATTTATTCTTGCGCTCGTGTTTTTTGTCCCGTATTATGTTTCCTCGCAGCACGGCAGTGCAGATGTCATGTGGCCCGTTCGTCTAGCGGTTTAGGACGCCGCCCTCTCAAGGCGGAGATCACCAGTTCGAATCTGGTACGGGCTACCACTTCTTTTTCTGCTGAGGCTTATGGCCCGTTCGTCTAGCGGTTTAGGACGCCGCCCTCTCAAGGCGGAGATCACCAGTTCGAATCTGGTACGGGCTACCATGATTTAGATACCCGGTCTTCCTTAGGAAGGTCGGGTTTTTTCTTACTGCGCGTGACCTGTCTGCTATTCCCATTTGCCTTATAGCTTTACGTTCTGCATGTGGCCCTTACGGGTACAATATCCAAGATATTTTGACGGTCAGAAGGAGCCTCATGACGGAGTCCTCTCAGCATACATCCAAGCCCCAGGTCGAGGTTGAGGTCTCGGGTGGAGATGACAATAAGAGCGCCCGCCGCGGCGCCATTTTCATCGGCGTCGTGCTGGTGGGCTATATCGTCTATCTGGTTGTGACCGGTCAGATGGGGCAGTTCTGGGCCGCCATGTCGAGCGTTCAGATGCCCTGGCTCATCGCTGCATGTTTCTGCATGTTCCTGTACCTGTTCTTTGGCATCGTGGCCTATGCAATCGCCGTCTGGCTCGACCCCAATTCGCCCGTCGGCATCCGCGACCTAATCTCAGTTGAGGCGAGCGGCATCTTCTTTGGCAACCTGACGCCCATGATGATGGGTTCCACGCCTGCCCAGATCTACCGCCTAACCAAAGCCGGACAAAACGTTGGCGAGGCCGGCGCTACGCAGTTTACGCGTTTCATCGTGTATCAGTTTGGCCTCGTGGCTTGGGGCGCCATCCTACTGCTCGCCCGTATGCCGTTTTTTGCCGAGCGTTATGGCGATATGACGCTGCTGTGTGTCTTCAGCTTTGGCGGTCACTGCTGCATCTTGCTCGGCATTTTCGCCGTCGCGCTCATGCCCAAGACCGTCACACGCGTCGCGCACTGCATCATCAATTGGCTCGAGCGCATGGGCGTCTCGGCCACTAAAATCGAGGGCTGGCGCACCTTCGTCGACGGCGAGATTTATTCGTTCTCCGAGAAGTTCAAGCTTTCGGCCGGTCACTTCTCGTCGATGCTGCTCACCGTGGTCATCACTATGCTGCAGCTCGCGTTTTTCTACCTCGTGCCCTACTTCCTGATGCTCGCCTTTGGTCACCATGAGGTCGACTTTTTCTCGGTCATGGCGGCCAGCGCCTTTGTGCAGCTGCTGAGCTCCGCGGTTCCGCTGCCCGGTGGCACCGGTGGCGCCGAGGGCGGTTTCGCTCTGTTCTTGGGCCATTTCTTTGGATCGGCCTCGACTGCTGGCTATCTGCTGTGGCGTCTCATCACGTTTATCGCGCCGACCATTTTGGCCGCGCCTCTGCTGGGGCTTAAGAGCGCTCACAACGAGAGCATCCACGCACGCTGGGATCGTCTGATGCGCAAGCTCGGTCGTACGCCTCAGACGCCGTCTAAGCCCGCCAAGCCCCATCCCGTGACTGCTGTTACCGTTGATCCCAATCAGCACACTCAGAAGGCTTCTGGGGCCGTCAAACCGGCGCGCAAGGCCTATGTACGCCAGACGGGCGACGGCATTCGCGTGTCTCCGGCTGCCCTGAACAAGAAAAAACATCCTAAGGAGCAATAGCGCGGTCGTGCGTTCTTCATGATGGCGGGCATTTTTGTAGCGTATGGGGGATAATCCTCTTACGTAGATTATCTCTCATCTGTTGATGAATGCTCGTATACCGAAAGGACACGTCCATGGCCACCAGCAAACCGCGTCTTGACCGCCGTATCGTTCGCAGTCGCAATGCCATCCTTTCTGCTTTTGAGCGCTTGCTTATGGAAAAGCCGCTTGCGGACATTACGGTGAGCGCCATCGCGCGCGAGGCCAATGTCGACCGCAAGACCTTTTACGTGCACTTTGGTACGGTTGACGGCTTGCTCGATGCTATTGCCGAGGACGTCGTGGAGACTATCGTCGACTCGGTCGAGAAGACGCTCGCCTCGTTGGGCGGTGATCCCAATGAGCGCGCGCTCGGTGCGGCAGCAACGTTCTTTAAGACGATTAACGAGGCCCTCTGCAATAATCTGATGCTCAATCGTCAGCTGATTGAGAATATTCCGCTCGATGACTTTATGGCCCGCCTGCGCGTCCCGCTCGAGCGCAAGATTGCCGAGCGCGATTTGCTGCCCCACGGCCTCAAGGACGAGATGTTCGACTATTACCTGGCGTTTTTGCTGTCGGGCATTATCGGCATCTATCGTACCTGGGCGCTTTCCGACGGCTCGGTGCCCATCGAGCGCATTTCGGAGGTTGCCAACAACCTGACGCTGAACGGCCTTTCGAGCCTGGAATCGCGCTTCGAATAGCATCGGCCTCTCATACCCCTCCTGAGTTGCGGTGAAATAGGGACTGAATTGGCCTTCTAGCAGCCTAAACAGTCCGTATTTCACCGCAACTTGCTGGGCCATAAGGAAGGCGCGGGCGCCCCAGGGTATCCTCGTGGCGCCCGCGCCTTTGCTTTTTGTTGGGATTGAGTCGTTAGCAGTTGCTCTTGAGCTTGCGGCCCTGCTTCTCGAACTTGTGCATGTCGCTATCGGCCATGCCCTGCGTTTCGTCATCATGGCGCTTTGTATAGAGCGGGTCGTCGGGGTCATTCCAAATGCGGTCGGCGACGGGCGCCCAGGCCTCAGCGGATGCCTTGGTCTTTTCGCGCAGCTGCTCGGGCGTCTCCTTTTCCACCAGATCGGTACTCATAGCGCCGGTCTCGGCAACCATCTTAGGCAATACGTCGGGGTTTTCGAGCATGGGGCACGGCTTGAGATAGTTGTCATTGAACGGCATGTTCTCGTAGTACTTCATAAACAGGGGAGAGCGCAGCGCGTCGAGCAGGCTCATGTCGTGGATGTTGGCGTTGGAGTAGTGGATGAAGACGCACGGCTCCACGTCGCCCGCGGCGTTGATGTGCAGGTAACGACGGCCGCCGGCGATGCACCCGCCCACGTACTCGCCATCGTTTTGGAAGTCGAGGGTAAACAGCGGCTTCTTCTCGCGCATCTCGCGGATAAAGTGATACATGTGCTCGCGCTGCTCGGGCGTGGGCATGAGCTCGGAGGTCGCGTTGCGGCCGACCGGCATAAAGTGGAAGTACCAGCAGAAGAGCGCGCCCTCGCCGATCATCCAGTCCATGTTCTCCTCGGTGGCAACGGTGTCGGCGTTGGCGCTGGTCCAGCAGGTGGAGATGCCAAACGGCAGGTTGCGCTCGCGCAGGAGCTTCATGGCGTGCTCAATCTTGGCATAGGTGCCCTTGCCGCGGCGGGCGTCGGTGGTGTGCTCGTTGCCCTCGGCGCTGATGGCGGGGACAAAGTTGGCCACGCGGACCATGTCGTCACAGAAGGCCTCATCGATGAGCGTGGAGTTGGTAAAGCACAAAAACGCGCAGTCCTGGTGCTTCTCGCAGATCTTGATGAGGTCGTGCTTGCGGACGAGCGGCTCGCCGCCGGTATAGATGTAGATGTGGGTGCCCAGAGCCTTGCCCTGAGTGACGATGGATTCGATGTCGTCGAACGACAGATTTTGCTTGTAGCCGTACTCGGCGGCCCAGCAGCCCGTGCAATGCAGGTTGCAAGCGCTCGTGGGGTCGAGCAGAATGGCCCACGGAATGTTGCACTGATACTTCTCGCGGCTCTTTTCCTGCTCCGGCCAGGCCAGCAGGTTGCCATCGACGATGAGGGTCTTGAGCAGCCTAGAGCGCATCTCGGGGTTGAGGTCGAAGATCTTCATGATGAGGTCGTACCAGTTGCCACGGCTCTTGATGACGTTGGTAAAGGCGGCTCGCTGCGAAGGAAAAACCTTATCGGGGACCAGCTTGTTGATGAGGTCCATGATCTTGTCGATGTTTTCTTGCGGGTTGCTGTCCAGGTAGTCGATGAGTTTGTTGAGCGCGGCGCGCTCGGCGGACTGTGTAAGCGACATGGGTAATTCCTTTCACGTGTGCTTGATGTAGGATATTACCCAAATGTGGAATAAACTGCGCGTAAAGATTGCTAATGTGTCTATTCAACGAAGCAATTCGATTTGGGGAGTTTCAGTCGCCCTTACTGCTCATAAGTTGCGGTGAAATAGGGACTGTTTGGCTGCTGGAAGGCCAAAACAGTCCCTATTTCACCGCAACTTATGAGGGGATGCCCTACTGGTAGCGCAGGCACTCCACGGGGTCGAGCTTCGCGGCTTGGCGAGCGGGGTAGAAGCCAAAGACGACGCCGATCCCAACGGATACGGCGAAGGCCAGGAGCACCGTCGTGATCGAGAAACTCGGTGTAATGGTACCGCTAGCCCCGAACTCGTCCATGATGCCCGAGCTGGCGGCAAAGAATGTGAGGCCCCAAGCCAGCAGGTAGCCAATCACGACGCCCAGAATGCCGCCGGTGATGCACAGCGCCGATGACTCGGCCAAAAACTGCGCGGTGATATCGCGGCGGCTTGCACCCAGGGCCCGGCGTATGCCAATCTCGCGGATGCGCTCGGTCACGTTGGTGAGCATCATGTTCATGATGCCGATACCGCCCACCAGCAGCGAAATGCTTGCAACGGCACCCATGATGAGCGAGAACGCGCCCATAAAGGAGTTGAGGGCATCGATAGCGCTTTTCATGGAGGTTGCCGAGACACTGCCGTACTCGTCGTCCTCGGCGATGCCCTTCATCGCGCGAACCTTGGACTCGATGGTCTTGCAGAGCTCGTCCATGTCCGTGCCCTCCGCGGCAAGTGCCGTCACGCTGGGATACGAAGGATTCTCGTTGCCAAAGAGCCCCGATATGGTCTCGCGCGGCATATACAGCGTAAGCGAACCCATGGAGTCGTTGCCGCCGTCGATGACGCCGACAATCTGCACCTCGCCGCTGGATACCTTGATCGTCTTGCCCAGCGCTTCCTGTTCGCCACCGTAGAGCTGGTCGGCGCCGCCGCGACTGATGAGCGCCATGCGTGCGCCGGATTTTGACTCGGCGTCGGTATACGTGCGTCCGGCGACGAGCTTGCTGGCGCCCACAGCGTCGAGCATGTCGCTATCGACACCGTTCGCCATGACGGTATAGCTTTTGTCATTGGCCTTGTACTCGGTATATGCGCTGTCCACGATGCCAATCTGCTCAATCTGCGGCACCATCTTGCGGAGCTTCTCGACGTCCGACTCGGTGAGCTCCTGTGACGAATAAATCTGCACCATACGTGCGGCATTGAGGCCCAGGCTGTTGACTAGGCTGTTTTGGATACCGCCGATAAGTGAGGTCATAGCGATGACGGAGGCGATACCGATAACAATGCCCAGGATGGTGAGCAGGCTGCGCCCCTTGTTGGCCTCGAGCGAGTGAAGGGCTTCCTGAATGAGGTCGCGTGTGCTCATGCCTTCGCTCCTTTCGGCCGGTTGGTGGGTGCGGAAATCGTGGGCAGCGCATCCAAGGCCGCGCGCATCGTATTCGGCGCGTGCGGAATGTATGCGCCGTCGTGTATCCGTCCATCTCGGATGGTCACGGCTCGATCGGCCTCGGCGGCAATGCCGGGGTCATGCGTGATGAGCACGATGGTCTTGCCGCGCTCCTGGAGCTTGTGGAAGGTCTCCATCACGAGCGCTCCGGTGGCGGAGTCCAGGTTTCCCGTTGGCTCGTCGGCCAAAATGATGGGCGGGTCATTGACGAGGGCACGTGCGATGGCGACGCGTTGCATCTGACCGCCCGAGAGCTCGGAGATGCGGTGATCCCAGTGGTCGACCGGCAACGTTACGGCTTGCAACGCGTGTACGGCGCGCATCTCGCGCTGGCTGCGGGGCACGTTGGTATACGACAGCGGCAGCATCACGTTTTCGATGACCGAGAGGCGCGGCAGCAGGTTAAAGCTCTGGAAGACAAACCCGATGCTCAGGGCACGGACTTCGGTGAGCTCATCATCGTCCAGCTCAGCTACGTTGAGTCCCTGCAGGTAATAGTCGCCCGCCGTCGGCTTGTCCAGACAGCCTAGGATGTTCATGAGCGTCGATTTGCCTGAGCCCGAGGGGCCAGTGATGGCCACAAACTCGCCGGGCATCACCGCCAGGTTCACGTTGTGCAGGATATGGGCGCAGCCGGCTTCGCTCTCAAAGATACGGTGCACGTTGCGGATGTCGATGACGGGACGCATTACATGCCCTCGTCAGTAGACGTGTTGCCGCTGGAACTGTTGCCGCCGTCGGCTGTCATGCCGGAGCCGGTATCCATGACTAAGGTGTCGCCGTCGCGCAGCTTGGTCACGGGCACGTTCGCGTTGATCTCGTTGCCCTGGTCGTCGCGCTTGACCTGCGTCTTGCCAACGACGGCCTCGTCGTCGTTTTGCGTCACGACGGTCACCTTGACGCGGCGCGTTTCCTTGCCATCGGCGTCTGTCGTTACGTTGACGTAATAGTTCTCGCCGTCTTCGGTCATGAGCGCCATGGTCGGCACCATTACTACGTCGTCGAGCTGTTCGGTTACGATCGATACCTGGGCAGTCATACCCGGCTTGAGGCGACTATCGGGTGCCTCGATTAAGATGTCGACGTTAAAAGTCACGCTGCCGCCACTGTAGTTGGAGTCGGAGTTGGCCACCGAGGCAATGGCCGTGACCGTGCCCTGGCTCACAATGTCGGGAAACGCTTGATAGGTCACATTGGCGCTCTGCCCCACGGCGATCTTTGCGATGTCCTTTTCGCCCACCTGCACCGTCACCTTCATCTTGGACAGGTCGGCGATCTGCATGCACTGTTTACCGCCGCTGGTATCGCCTTCGCCCATCACCATGCCGCCGGTGACCGTGGCACCTACTTTGGCGTTGAGCTCAACGATGCTGCCTGAGCTCGGCGCGGTCACGGTGCGTCCAGCGGCCTTGGCATTGGCCTGCTCGAGGTTTGCCTGGGCCGTGGCAAGGTTGCGCTGGGCCGCCGACACGGTGCTTGCGTCGGTAGATGTATTTGCGGTGGAGCCGGCTGTGGCAGTGACACTGTCGGTATCCTGCGACGCGGCTGCTTGTGCGGCGGCCGCAGCCTTCTGCGCATTGGCAAGTTCCTCTTGCGCCGCATCGACCGCACGCTGGGCTTCGGCGACGTTTCGGTCGAGCTCGTCGTTCTTAATGGTCATAAGCACGTCGCCCTCGTTGACAGACTGGCCGGCCTGCACGTTGATCGATGCCACCGTGCCGTCGACGGAGGGGGAGACGACCGAAGCCGAAATAGGCTTAAGCTGGCCTTTTGCCTCCACGGTCGTGGTATAAGTGCCCTCAGTGACCATATCGGTCACCGGTTCTGAGCTGCCTTGCGGCTGATCGTTGATCACTATGGTCGCGATGATGGCGACCAGTGCGATGACGCCCACGACACCGGCGACAATACCGCGGCGAACAAGCTTTTTGCGCCGACGTTCGGCTCGCTTGGCCTTGAGTTTGGCGTAGGCCTCTTCGTCGGAAATACCGGGCGTACCGTCTGTACGATCGCCCTGTTGCGGGGCGTGCATGCTTGTTATTAGAGGAAGTGTTTCGGTATTGCCCTCGGTCGCGCGCTCGGTGTCGTCGGGGCCTGGGGTAATGCTGGGGACATTCGACATGGCGTCTCCTTTATAGAAAGTACCTCGATAAGTATATGCGCCCGTCGCGAGAGGCGGGCGCATAGGGCGGTATCTTTCGTATTTGTTAGGTAGTGCTCAACAATTTGCGTGGTCGAACAAAGCACGTGCTCCTACGAGTGCACGACTACGCACAGTCCGACTTTAATGCAGTCGTGGAGCGCCTTGGCATCGGCCAGGCGTAGGTTGATGCAGCCGTGGCTGCCGCACCACTTGTACGACTCGGCGTTGTCGAAGCTCGCATCGTTTTGCCAGGTGGCGTCGTGGAAACCGACCATATTGCCTTCAAACGGCATCCAATAGCTGACTGGGCTCTCGTATTTGGGCTTACCGGTCTCGGGGTCCTTGGCGCCGATGAGCTTGCTTGCGCCGTCGTTGCTGTTGATCTGCCACACGCCCTCGGGAGTGGCGTCCTCACCAGGCTTGCCGGAGATAAAGTTGGCCTCCCACACGATATTGCCGTTCTCGTCGTAGTAGCGCGCGTGCTGCTCGGACAGATCGACGTCGATATATGCCTTCCAGTCGGGCTCGCCCTTGGCGGTAAACGTGTCGGCCTTCTTGGAGTACGAGATCTCGATATCGCCGGTCTGTTTGTTGTTGATGGCGTCTTCGACCTGCTTGGCGAGCGTGTTGCTGTCGATGGACCAGCCAAAATCGCCGCCCTCGACAGCGCACTCCTTACCGTCGGCGCGCGTCCACCAGCGGGTGGAGCCCACGGTGTTAAAGCCGTTGGCGAGCTCTGCGGCCCAGCTGCTGATCTGCGAGGTGTCGAGCGTGGGGTTGGCCGGATCGGCAAAGCTAATCCACTGCAGCACCGAGCTGCCGTCCACCTTGCCGGCGTCGTTGCCGTTGAGCTTAAGCGTCACATCGACGCCCAGGAAGTTATTGGCGGCGTCGCACGCGGCCTGAATCTGGTCGTTGGTGAGGGTGCCGTTGAGCGGCTCGTAGGCGTCGTTGCCGATCTTGGTGATGTCGACGGTCTCGGCGAGCGACGCGAGCTCAATCTCGGCATATTTGATGACATGCTCGCGGTTGAGCTTCTCGTTGGAGCGGGCCATCTCTACGGTGAACTTGCAGGCCTTCTCGTCATAGGAGCTGGCGGCCTCGAACGTGCCCGAGCGGCCCTCGTTAAAGGCATCGATGGCGCTGCCCAGGTCCTCCTCAAACTGCTTTTGGTCAAAGGCATCTGAGAGCATGGACAAGTCGACGTCCTGGTCCAGGTCGACCGAGGCATTCTTGGTGGCGCTATCGGTTTTGCCGTTGAGCGAAGCGATGAGACGGGACGGCCACAGCAGCGGCTCGTTGTTGCTGATAATCTCGTGGGCGGCTTCTTCGCCGTCGACGATGGGCTCGTCGGACTCGGGCTGGTAGGTCCAGCTAAAGTCGTCGCCCGCCACGGTAAGCTTGTAGTGCTTCCACGCCGAGTTGACCTTGGTGGCCGCCGAGGACGCATTGGAGAACGAGACATCGACGCCGGCGATGGTGGTGTTGGGATACGCGACCTGCGAGAACGCCACCACGCCTACGATGTAGACGATCGCGACGAGGCCGAGGACGACAAAGAGGGCCGTCTTGCCGCCAGACTTGTTGGACTTGTTGGTGCTCTTGTTCGCGGAGCAACGATTGTTTGCCGTGCGCGCGTGCGAAGGGGCCTGGTTGGGGGCGGCACCATTTGTGGGGCGTTGTTGATGTTGCTGGTATTGACGCTGATTCGGGCGCTGGGAGGCATTTGCCGCGCCGTGCTGCTGGCCGTGAGCCGGCGCGATAGGGCGCGGTGATTGGACGCCGCCGGTATGCCTGCTGGGCTGTTGCGGATCGGGAATCAGTTGTGTGCGGTCGTTTTGCGACATCGTATATAGTTCCTTCGACTTTCGCCTTGTGGCTCATCGTGTTTTAACTGGGCTTGCATTATAGCGATTAGCCTGTTGTTTGTGGTATGGAAACAGTGGCATTCAAAAGAGGTGGGACAAATGTCCCACCTCTGAGTCGTTCTTTGCTGCTATCCGCACACTCCGCACTTGGCACAGGCAGAAAGCGCCGCCGGGGCCTGGGCAATGCCGCCCTTGGCCGTCTCGCGCAGGGTTGCCGGTAGGGCGTGGCCCACCGAGAGCATCACGTGCGCCATCTGGTCAAATGGCACCAGGCTCTTGATGCCGGCGAGCGCGAGCTGGGCCGAGCTAAAGGCCGCGGCCACGCCGATGGCGTTACGGTTCTGACACGGCACCTCCACGAGGCCGCCCACAGGATCACAGACCAGGCCCAACAGGTTGCTCAGTGCGATAGAGCTGGCGTCGAGTGCCTGCTCCGGCGTGCCTCCCAGCATCTGAACCAGTGCGGCGGCGGCCATGGCAGCGGCGCTTCCCACCTCGGCCTGGCATCCGCCCTCGGCGCCGGCGACGCAGGCACTCGTGGTGAGGTTGAGGCCAATAGCGGCGGCACAGTAGAGGGCATCCATGACCTGCTCGTCGTCGAGTTGCAGGTGGTCGGCGAGCGCTAGCACGCAGCCGGGCACGACGCCCGCGGAGCCTGCCGTGGGGGCCGCGACGATCACGCCCATGGTGGCGGAGCGCTCGAGCACGGCCATGGCGCGGGCCACGGCATCGGTCTGGACGGCGCCCATTAAGCTGGAGCTCAGGTCGTTGCGGCCGGTGGCATCGACGAGCTTCGCCTCGCCACCGATCAAGCCGCCGAGCGAACGCTGCGGATTGGCGATGGGGGCCGTGGTCTCGTCCTTCATGATTTCGAGCACGCGGCGCATGGCGGCGAAGGCGTGCTCCTCGCCGGTGAGGCGCGCCTCGCGCACGGCCATGACGGCACCGATGTTGAGGCCCAGCTCGGCGCAGGCGTCGAGCAGCTGCTCGCCGTCGTCGAAGATTTCCTTGGCCGAGACGCCGGGGGAGAGCGATGAGGCCGATCCGGGGAGCTCAATAAAGGTGGCGTAATCGACATTGTCGAGTTTACGCAGCATGGGGATGACGGTGTCGTCGGGCGCGCCGTCGGTCTCAAAGACGGAGTAGGCCTGTCCGCCCACCTCGGTGCGGTAGGTGCGGCAGAAGGCGATGTTCACGTGGGCGTAGGCGAGCAGGTTGGTGAGCGCGGCGAGCACGCCGGGGACGTCGTAGTGCGCCACAAAGAGCGTGGAGTACATGCCCGAAATGTCGACGCCGACGCCGTTGATGCGGCTGATGCGCATCTTGCCGCCGCCCAGGCTCTCGCCGCGGACCTGCGCCGTGGCACCCGTATCGTCGACCATGTCGATGTCGACGGTGTTGGGGTGGATGGAGGCGTCGTCGCCCTTGAT